>LNFM01000267.1_pt1 | contig 245986 bp, 226 predicted proteins | sample 596031 | NCBI WGS metagenome assembly LNFM01 (sample SAMN04254537, study PRJNA301005) | activated carbon metagenome | isolation source: dual media filters at the Ann Arbor, Michigan drinking water treatment plant | place: USA: Ann Arbor | reverse complement strand
CACCATCTGGCCCTTGCCGTGATGATCGATCGGGTCCAGAAACTGAGCCCAGGACTCACCCTCTGACTGGATGAGAGAAGGGTCTCAGGTCAGCTGCCGCGACGAAGTCACAAGACTTCAGAGATTGGTTGACCGACTTCCCCCGAGTGACGCATCGGCCGATATTGAGCGGTTCAACGCGTGGGTCAAAGCGCATCTGGAGAAGCGGGAAGCGCAGCTGACAGTGGCTTCGATTGCTGCGGTGATCCAAGCACAGGAACTGTTTCCGGAGGTTGATCCCTTTGAGGATCCGCTAGGTGAGCCGGCAGAGCCCCCGAGCCGCTGGTATTAGGCCGCTGGCGCGCAGTTGAACTACCCGCAGCGCCGTCGGACCGCCGGTTAGCGCTGTCCTTTCGCCGTCTGGACGGCTGTACTCTAAAAGGACCGATTTAGCATTTTAGAGAGACCTGAACCACGAGTATGAGGCACACCAAACGTGAAGAGAATCCTGGTCACAGTATCACTACTATCTGGAACACCGCTTCGCTCGCTCCGCTTCCATAATTCGATTGACTGTTCCTCTATCGACTTCTGAAAGTGGCACCTGATCTACATCGTCATACTTGCAACCGGCATTGCCGAACACCGAGATGGCGCGTGTTGTCTTGAAGCAGTAACCAGCCGCCTTGAAGATGGTGTTTCGTGCCGTCCACAGCTCATCGCAAGTTGCAGAACCGAAATCGCGCTCCTGCGTAGTGACCTCGTCATCGACTACCTTCTCGCGCGGCGACAATATGAGAACGTTCAGATCTTGCTTGGGCACATAGTCCGTTGCGACCATCTCAAACTTCGTTGGCCCGATCCTTTTTACATTATCGCCGCAGAAGCTGACGAGATTTTCAGGTGCACCCTTGTCTACCACAAGGCGGAATCGACGTATGGGCGCAGCCCAGTTGGCCCCGGTTGTGAGGATGTATTCAACGTTTGTTTCCCCGAATGGCGGATAGTCTGCCCCAGGCTTCATGGAACGCTTGACCGTGTCGACGAACGACGGCTCAACGCAAAACTTCCTATAAAAATCTGTAGAATGCGAGTTCGTCTGAAGTTGGTGCACCCCTGTCACCACAGCGCCACCAGCAATTGGCCGGTATCGGTGCCGGATGCCCGTAGTGCGACCTCGAGGGAACGTCTGCTGCCAATAATATTTGGTCTTGAGGCTCCACAATGGCTGATCGTCTTCGTTCAACAGCTGGGCCTGACGCAACTGAGCCAGTATGCCTTCTCTAGCGATACGAATAACTTCGGTGGCTTCGTAAGGGTTCAAAGGAATGCCAATTTCACGTAGCCTCTCTGTAATGTCGGCGTGTCCTATAATTGCTCTCAGCTCCACGTCAGCTTCGACCCGCTGTCCGTCAACGAAGGTGACAAAGTCGACAAAATTCTCAGAGTTGGGAGCGGAAATCCCTACATCCACATCTGGTTGATAGGCCAAGTCCGGCAGTGGAAAGGCAACCAACAAGGTCACGTCACGATTTGAGCGGTTTTGGAATTTGTACTCTACAAGAATCTCCCCTGCAGATACGAATAGCTCTTCGGATGTCATTTCAATATCGGCTGTCTTAGTGAATGCTAGGCCCCCGGCGCCAATTTGCGCGCTACTGTCATTTGCTTCGAGTGTTCGCGGTAAGGAGGCGGCCAGCGCGGCGCACAACCATAGCCCCGGGCGGTAGCAGTTCATCGTCATGCGCTCTTGCTATCCTCTAAAATCAATGCGGATCCCAAAAATAAAGAGCGCGTTCTGCCATCTGTTGCGCTCCAAGTCTCTCCCGCTGCACTTCTCCACATGACCAATGCTAGCCACCAGGGGGAACTCAGGCCAACTCCGTTGACTTAAGTAAGCCTGCGTGAAAAATCATCACGACTCCGAGCAACGCCTTCGAAGAGGCACGCTGCTATTCAGTCGCGTCGCTTATCGGACTAACAGTGACCATCTTGAGCCCGTGTTGTTTGAACAGTGGCTGGTCGTCTGGCGCCTTGAGGAGCCAGTTGTCTTTACGAAGACCCCTTGGGCTGCACATCTTCCTGAAGTTACCTCCGCGGCTGTTCGAGCCATCCGTGATAATCAATCCCCCTGCCGGATTAAAGCGGCCGAGAATCATGGGCAGCACAGAGTCGCCTAGAATAAATATGCGGCTGCCTCCTTCACCTTCGCTATCGCGTCGGTAAAAAAGCACGTCGATCTGCGGAACCAGCATTAGAACCTGTCGCACATCGCCGGTTATGAATGTGACTACCCTGTTCGAAGCGCGCGCAGCCTTGCTCCCCCGGGTCGCCACAGCCGCTTTCAAGTCACAGAAAATGACCTCGTCGACAAAGGGGCTCAGAAGACGCAGGGGCTCGACAACGTCAAACTCGCAGCAGGGGTAGAAGGCAATCTTACGCCGCACGCGCCAACTCCTGCTCGACGGCCTCCGGCGGGATCTTGGCGTTTGAGAGAAATGAAAACCAAGCGATCAGGAAGCGCCGGAAATCAGCTGGAGACGCTTCAATAAAATTGAAGGACTTAATGTTTCCCTTGTCGTCCTTGTTAGCGCTGACGAGTAGGATGGCCTGAATAGGATTGTCGAACGTGAAGATATTGCCGTGCGCCAACGCGTTGCGCATGACCCGTAGAAGTCCACCAACCGTCTTGTCCTTGGTCACAGATTTTGCTTTCTGAAGCCCCGTCCAGGATTCAGGATCACCGACAATCGATTGCAATTCACCTGTCCGCCAGCTTGTCGCGCCCTCGCCCAGGCTGCTGGCTAAAAAATTCTCCTTAAGCAAACCCTCAAGCTGCTCTGCAGCCTCTCTGAACCGCGTGGCATCGTTGGTTGGATGACTCTTTTTGATATCTAGCCGTTCGAACGGCACAACAAACCCTGCACACGCGGCCATTAGTGTGAGGGTCACGTCTCGATCACGCAGTGCGCCCGCCCGCTCGACCTTCTCAAGTACGTCCAGACAACGTGCGGGAAAGTCACTGACAAAGTTCTTATATGCCGTCATGGTCCCTCGTACCCACTGGAGTTCAAGATGCTTTGATCATTGGTCCACGAGCAGATCAACCAAAGCCAAATACCCCGACGTAATACTTCCGCCGCAAGTAATCTAAATCACTTTCCCAGTCGCAAATCGCTTCACTTAGATCGGCGTCTGTGCGCCCTTTCGCGTTCTTCGCTAAATAAGCAAGCGCCTGAGCGATTTTACTCATTCGCTGTGGCGACTTGGGCGCCCCCCACTTCTTCCTGACATCGTCAGGAACAGTGTCAGGAAATTCTGCAGCAAAAACGTGACTGAGGATCCCTCGCCTTTGCTCGCTGTTTAGTGGAGAACCCATACCGACGCAGTAGCCAAAACATTTGAGCGGACCGTCTCTGTTCCAATCGATGGCAAGTGGGGCGCCAAGTCCGTAGTAAAGCGTCGAAGGCCATTTAAAGTACAGGTCATTACCGATTGCTGCTATTGCTGCCGGGCCCGCAGCAATTGCCACGCGACGTATGGCCTGCAGTATGCGCGTGTAGCCCGCCCGCAAAGTGGAATCATTGCACACCGGTCGCCTTTTGATCAGCGCGTCCGCCAGGGCTGCAAGATCAAATTCCTTCATGGAAGAAAGCTTTGCAATGCAGGCGTCAACTTCGTCCAAGCTTATAGGAACGGGATAGCCAGCCGGCAGAATTCTCGGTTTTGGTTGTGCGTCGTGAGCCGGAGGTTTTGTCCGCTCAGTTTGCCGGCGATAATAACCCAAGCCCCCTGGGATCGAGCGCCTTTGGTATTTGCGAGACTTGTTTGGTCTTTTCATAGCGTCACCGAGACCAAGTTATAGGTGGGATAGGTACAAAGGCCTTGACGAGTATCAAGTGCGTTTCAGTCGAATTGCGACGAAAATAGCCACGGGATGGCCATCGAATTGCAAACTATGCAAAGGAGTTGTTCCCTAGAGACAGCCTACTGGATTAACCATATTCGTCGCGCTTGACGCTGCCCTTTCGCGTTCTCCGCGACTGTGGTATAAAAACTGTTGGCAGCCGCTTGATCTACAGCGATCGCGGGCCGCGATAACCCCTCGAACGGATGAACTGAAACCTGCAGCCGCACCCGCGGAAGCGACGTATGTCGCGTTCGTGGGAGCGGAGGCTTATTCGTTTGAGGTGCCACGTGAGTAAGTTGGAAGTCATCACACTGCCCGTCGCGAGCCTTCGGCCCTATAGCCGAAACGCCCGCACCCATAGCGGCAAGCAGATCGCCCAGATTGCCGCCAGCATCCGGACGTTCGGCTTCAACAATCCGGTCCTCGTCGACAAGGACGGCGTCATCATCGCCGGTCACGGTCGCGTCTCGGCAGCTAAGTTCCTGGGCCTTGAGACAGTGCCTGTGATCTGCCTCGAGCACATGAGCGAGGCCGAGAAGCGGGCCTACATTCTGGCTGACAACAAGCTGGCTGAGAAAGCCGGATGGGACTCGGAGATCCTGGCCATCGAGCTGCAGAACCTGCTCGATTTTGATCTCGACTTTGATCTCTCCATCACCGGATTCGAAATGCCGGAGATCGATGTGCTGATCGGCGAACTCGATAACAAGCCGGCGAAGCCTGATCCGGCTGACGCAGTGCCGGACATCGTTGGCCCAGCGATTACGCGCATGGGTGACATCTGGAAGATCGGGCCGCACCGGCTCATCTGCGGGGATGCACTTCAGCGTGAAACCTATACCCGGCTCCTCGACGGCGACCTTGCGCAAATGGTGTTCACCGATCCGCCCTACAATGTTCGGATCGATGGTCACGTCAGCGGTCTCGGAAAAGCGCAGCATCGCGAGTTCGCCATGGCGAGCGGCGAGATGAGCATGTCCGAATTTACGACGTTCCTGAGGTCTGTCTTCGGCAATCTGGTCGAGGCCTCGAGTGACGGCGCCATGCACTTCGTCGCTATGGATTGGCGGCACATGGCTGAAGTGCTCGAGGCTGGCCGCAGCACTTATAGCGAGCTTAAGAACCTATGCGTGTGGTCGAAGACCAATGGCGGCATGGGCTCGCTATATCGGTCCCAGCACGAGCTGTTCTTCGTGTTCAAGTCGGGTACGGCGCCGCACATCAATAACGTCGAACTTGGGAAGCACGGTCGCTATCGCACGAACGTGTGGACTTATGCGGGCGCCAACACCTTCAGCGCGACCCGTGACGATGATCTTGCCATGCACCCGACGGTGAAGCCGGTCGCCTTGGTTGCTGACGCGATCCTCGACTGCTCGCGACGCAAATGTATCGTCCTCGACGCGTTCGCTGGCTCAGGCACGACGCTCGTCGCCGCGCACAAGACTGGTCGGTTGGGCTACGGCGTCGAACTCGACCCGCTCTATTGCGACGTCATCCTGCGCCGGTTGACTAAAGTCACCGGGTTCGAGCCGAAGAACCTCATCACGGGACGGTCGTTCACCGAGACCGAGCAAGAGGCTGCGGCGCCAGCCATTGATGTCGCTGACCAGGAGGCGGTGTCATGAGCGATAGCAAAGATCCAAAGAACAGTGCCTACGAGGTCGGTTACGGCAAACCTCCGAAGGAGCACCAGTTCAAACCCAAAGCGCGGTCGGTGAATGGCGGCGTCGTGAAGAAACGCAAGGGCCGCAAGTGCACCGCGGACGACCCCAAAAAGGTTGACCTTGGTCCTCTGCTATTCGAACCCGTGCCCGTCAACAAGCATGGTCGGGTGCAGAAGATGGACGCCTTCGAAGCGATGCTGCGCAAACAGGTCGAGCAGGCCGTCAAGCATCGCTCCGCGACGGCCATCAAAGTGATCCTAGCTGGTGCGGTCGAGTACGACCTTCTCGAAACGCCGCCGCCTATTCGCAGTGGCGGCGTCTTGCGTGTTCCAATGAACACGCATGAAGAGTTCGAGAACTGGGTCGAGGAGTACATGAATTCTCGCGAAGTGGCTCGAGCTAAAGTGAGGAAGTGATGGAGAGCGATGAAATCGACGACGACTCGGCCAAGTCAGAGACAGAGCATGTCGGCTACAAGAGCCCGCCGAAAACACATCGCTTTAAGCCGGGACGATCCGGTAATCCGCACGGCCGGCCAAAAGGCGCCCGTAGTCGCCGCCAGATCTATGAGAGGGTCCTGCTTGAAAAGCGTACCGTCGATCTGAATGCCAATGGTCGCCCCCGGGAATTGACCACGCTGGAACTTGTTGTTTTGCGCTTGCGCCAAGATGCGCTCCAAGGGCGCACGCGCGCTTTCAAAGAGTACAAAACGCTCGAGGCAAAATTCGGCCAGCAGGAGTCAGCCAAAAAAGGCGGGTATCTCCTGATACCAACTGTGGGATCATGGGACGATTGGGTTCGACTTTTTGGACCCAAAGAGAACCCGCCGCCCCAAGACAAGGAGGAGTAAGCGCTACAGACGGGCGCTGCTGCAAGCTCTCAAAGTGACTCGAAAGCCGCGCGGACTGCTTCCGTCACATCTCGGACCTCCGACAAGGCCCAGATCTCGTCGCGCAAGTGCAGCACGTCGCTGTTCGTATGTGGGGAGCGTCGAACTCGTGTCTTGACAATCGCGAGTGGAATAATGGCGGCGCGTTGGATGACGAAGTCGCGATTGAACAGCGCGGCGGCCAGATAATCAAATGGTTCGGCCGAAAGGTTGCGGATCGCGCTTAGCTGGCGCGATCCTGTGCTTGATGCCAGCCGACGTGCCTTGATTTGGTACCGGCTTCCTGACGAATCTGTCGCGTCGTGGCCTACAGCGGAATTGCTTTCGCGAGTCCAGCCGAAAGCACGACAGAATAAGATCTCGGCCAGATCACTGATCGGGTTGTTGGCGCTTCGTACGATGTCACGGCGGCGAAGCTCCTCAATGATTGCGCCGTGCGCGCGCAGGAGTTCAAGAATGGTCAGGTTCGATGCGTCCATCCCTTGATGGCTACCTGATTCTGAGAACAACAGGCTCCAATTGACTGAGGTGTCCAATCGCAACCCACCAGACAGATCCGCCGCCGGTAAGTGGCAAACGAGATCATGCGGATTCCTTTTGCAAAGGGCTTTTGCGCGAGTCGTTCTGTATCGGGCTTCGGGACCAGCAAGTGCCTTACGAAAGCTGAAAAATTTGACGTTAACCTACCGGGTGACTACCGCTTCAATTGCTGCCGTGGTATAAGGTTCAGGCCAGCGGCACTCATTTCTTGCCCGCTGTCCGAACGAAGAACCCCAGAACGAAATCGCAGATTAGATGTGCGCCGCTTTCCGCGGCGGGCGCCTTACTGCGTATTTCGTTCTGGGATTTTTCATTTCATCCGGCAAACAGGGAGATCCCCATGCCACACGTCACAACACCGACCTCGAAGGCGTTCACCAAAACTTCGAAAGTTCAGCCTCGAGAGCGTAGGTCAACAAAACGAAAAGGGCGCCCACTTCCCAAAAAGTACGTTCCCGTCGTGAAGGGTCTGGCCTGTGAGCGCCATGCCCTTGTCGATATAGCAGCCTTCTTCAAAACTACGCCCGAGGTCATAGCCGGCATCGTCTTCGGACGTGATTTTGCAGACGTCCGCCCTCTCAAGCTGCCGCGGCTTCCGGTCTTGAAGTTTGCCGACATCGTTGATGTCTCCAAGTGGCTCACTGCCGCGATAAAGACGCTCGACAAAGGTGAGACCCTTGAAGCTCGCGGAATGATTTTACGAGCAGAGGAAATCGTCAACAGCGCGCGCTGAAGTCAAAGCCCGGCGCGGAAGCCGCGCCGGGCTTTCCTCTTTCACGTAGAGGACTACATTTCGGCCGCCGCCGTTCTAGGACGATCGAATTCCGTCAATTCGCGGATCGCGCCTTTGCAGTCCAGCAAAATAAGACTCATCGTCTGTAGATCAATCGTCTTGGTAGCCGTTCCCTCGATGGCATTGACGTTCGCCGCCGTTTGGGCCTCAATCTGAAGAAGTTGAGGCAGCAGCAGGAGAGCTTTGTCGGCCACTGCGGCCTTCATCGACCTAGATCAAACACCAACTCAGCGCTAGCCGCGCGGCGGCGCATTTCTTGGTGGATGATCAGCAGCTTGTTCGGGCAAATGCGCAGCGATCCCTGACACATGTGCTATCCAGGGACCGGTCATGGATAGGGTCAGGCCTGTGGGGGACAATGCGAGCGCCAGAGATCGGGGAATTCATTGAGCTAAGGGCACGACCGTGGCTGGTTGAGGCCGTGGATAGCCTCACCGATCGGTCCTCGATTATTTCACTCTCGTGCATAGCCGACGACGCTCAGGGAGAGCGATTGGACGTCGTTTGGGATGCCGAACTTGCTCCTATTTTGTCGGAAGGAGATGTCTGGTCTGATGTCGCCCGCGGCGGGATCGACGATGTCCGGACGTTTGCAGGGTTCCTGAAGACGATTGGCTGGAACACAGCTACGGCTGCTGACAAGGATTTATTCCAAGCGCCTTTTCGTGCCGGTATACGCCTCGACCCCTACCAACTTCTTCCATTGCGCAAAGCGCTTCAGCTTCCCCGAGTAAATCTGTTGATCGGAGATGACGTAGGTCTTGGCAAGACGGTTGAGGCTGGCCTGGTCCTGCGCGAGCTTCTCTTGCGGCGACGTGCGCAATTCGTCCTGGTCGCAGCTCCCCCTTCCATGACGCTCCAGTGGAAGGAGGAGCTGGAAACAAAATTTGGTCTCTCGTTCACGATTATCGATCGCGAGCGACTTTCCGAGCTTCGGAAGCAGCAAGGCTTTGCGGTCAACCCTTGGAGCACTGGCTCGCAATTCATCATCTCTCATCGGCTGCTCACCGATGAAACCTATGCCTCTGGCCTACGCAACCGGCTCGACGAGTTTCTGCCCCGAGGGTTGCTTATCCTTGACGAAGCACATCACGCGGCACCGGCGAGTGGCGCGCGATATGCGATCGACAGCCAATTTACAAAAGCTATTCGTGACCTCGCGGGACGCTTCGAGCATCGCTTGTTTCTTTCTGCCACTCCGCACAATGGCCATTCCAATAGCTTCTCGGCCCTCCTCGAGATGTTGGACCCGCAGCGTTTCACGCGAGGTGTCGAGGTGCGCCCGGCTGAACTCCAACCAATCATGGTGCGCCGGCTCAAGGCCGATCTTCGCAAGCTCGGTGTTCGCTTTGCGGAGCGCATCATTGAGCCGATCCGGATCGAAGGGTTGCCTGGCACGACGCCGGAACTCGCGCTTGCCGGTCTACTCGCCGCCTACCGCGATCTTCGCGAGACACGTATTCGTCAGCTCGCGCCGAGAGAAGTTGCCCAGGCACGGATCGTCATGGTCGGCCTGCAGCAACGCTTACTCTCTTCGATACCTGCCTTTGCTCGTACTCTGCGAGCGCATAAAAAGTCGCTTGAATCGAAGATCGAGAAGCAAGACGAGACGGCAATTTCCGAGAATGTTGCAAGGCAGTTGACCACATCGTTCGAGGAGGACGAAGAAGCCACCGCAGCACTTGGAGCGACTGCCGACAACGATGAGGCAATTGAGGCCGCGACCGCTTTGGGCGTTCAAGGAGCCTCGATCGCACAGCTTAAGAAGGAATTGGACGCCGTTGAAGTGATGCTTCGGCTGGCCCAATCCAATGCGACGAAGCCTGACATGAAAGTCGCGCGGCTTGTCGCCTGGATCCGATCGAACATGTTGGCCGGCAAAGTGTGGAACGATCGCCGCGTGATCATTTTCACTGAATGGGAAGATACTCGGATTTGGCTGGAACGGCAGCTTCGCGAGGCGCTGGACGACACCAATCAGGTCGATGAGCGGATCGGTGTTTATTCTGGTATCACCGGTCAGGATCGGCGCGAGGAGATCAAGCGGCAATTCAATGCCGATCCCAGTGATGAGCCCCTGCGCATTCTGATCTGCACCGATGCCGCTCGCGAAGGCATCAACCTCCAGACGCGATGCTATGATCTGTTCCACTTCGACCTTCCGTGGAATCCTTCGCGGCTAGAGCAGCGCAACGGCCGGATCGATCGCAAGCTGCAACCGGCCTCCCAAGTCTTCTGTCGGTATTTCGACTATGTCCAGCGCCCGGAGGACATCGTGTTGCGAGCGCTCGTCGATAAGACCGAGACCATCCGCCAAGAGCTGGGCGCCATCGGGCAAGTCATCGAGTCCCGGATTTCCGATGAGCTACTGACCAAGGGCATCTCACGCGCTGAGGCGGAGAAGCTGGCTTCGTTCATCAAGGGTGCCGACAACGATGCCTTCGTGAAACGGGCCAAGGCGGAAATGGACGATGAGGAGCAAGCCCGGCACGCGCGGCTCGAGAAGGAGAATGTCGATCTCAATGCCGCATTGGAGCGCTCGCGCAAGCGGGTTGGCGTGGATTCAGTCGAGCTTGAGCAGGTTCTCGCCACAGCTCTGGAGCGTGCTGGCGTGGCTCTCGATCAGTGTTGCGCAGACAATGTGGGCCGAGTGGTTACCTATCAGCTCGATCCGCAGCATCCGGCCTTCGCGCGCGATAAGAGCTGGGCCGAGGCCTTCGATGACCTCCGCACGAGACGCCGGCGTCGAACAGAAGGCTACAAATCTTGGCGGGATGCTACCCCGGTCCGCCGCATCGCATTCGAGCCCCCAATCATGGAGAATGATTGCGACGCGCCCGATGTGATCCAAGTCCATCTCGAGCACCGGTTGGTTCGTCGCTTGTTGTCGCGCTTCCTGTCGCAAGGGTTCCAGTCGAGCCTCAATCGTGCCTGCGTTATGCTTGCCAACGTCGCGCGCCCACGACTTGTCTTGCTTGGCAGGCTCTCGCTTTACGGCCCTGGCGCAATTCGATTGCACGAAGAGATCCTGAGCGTCACTGCTGAATGGAGCGACAAGGACCGCGAGAAACGACCACTTCGTCCATTCCAAGAGGCAGGCGAGCAAACCACGCTGGAGCAGCTAAATGCGGCGCTGCGCGATGCCCGGCCCGCGAGTTTAGACGCCATCACCCGCCTCACCGCCCTGTCTGCAGCCGATATTCGCGACTTGGCGCCGGAAATCGAGCGCCGCGCCGCCTCAGCCGAGAAGGAGGCTCGCGCCGACCTCAAACAGCGCGGTGAGAAGGAAGCGGAAAGCCTGCAAAAGTTGATCGAGCAGCAACGTGAACGGCTTCGCAAAGCTGATCAAAAATTCGACGCGGATCAGCTTGAGATGAACCTTAAAGATGAAGACCTACGTCAACGCGAGGCAGATCGTCAGCACTGGCGCCGCAGGCTTGACCGCATCGAAAAGGAGTTAGTCGAGGAGCCACAACGCATTCGCGACTCATACGAGGTCAAAGCTCAACGCCTTGAGCCGGTCGGGCTCGTCTATCTCTGGCCGAGCGTGGAATAAGCACCATGTCAGAAACTAAAAATCCCGAACTGGTCTGGCTCGATCACGTACAGCCCGTTGGTCTCGTCGTTGCGCGCGCAGTTCTCGACGAACTCGGACTTGTCCCGGCGCAGCAGACAGCGCCAGATAATGCGCGTGTGAGCGAGTATCTTAACGTCGACAAGCCAGGCCCAGCGCTGACCGATGCCTGGGGTTTCGTGCATCAAGTCCTAGGCTGGGACGCGACGAGCGTGATCGGAATTCCCGGAGGCCCCACAGTCCCAGCTGAACTGTGCCGTGTGCTGCCCGAGCATCATGTCACGCTGCAACCGACGTGGGCGATCAAAGGCGCGCGAGGCGAGCAAGAGCCCGAATGGCAGGCGCTCGTGCGCATTGAGGACCAAGGCACTGATCCTGATGAGCGCGGGGCGCTTGCTGGCTGGGAAGCTACGCCACTGCAACGGTTCGAACGCCTGCTTCGCGAGACGGGCGTGCCGATAGGCGTTCTGATTGCCGATTTCGAGCGCGACGGTCACAAGCATGCCGAGCTCCGTCTGATCTATGCGCCGGCGGGCGAAACCTCGGGATGGCTTGGTTGGCCGCTGCTGCCTCTCGCCACGGTGGCCGGTCGCCCGATGCTCGGCGGCATGAAGTTGCTGCTAGATCAGCACAGTTTGTTCACGAACCGGCGCGAAACCCGGCTACCGCAAGTGCTCGACGCGAGCCGCAAAGCGCAGGCCTCGGTATCAACCGAACTTTCCGGCCAAGTGCTTGGCGCGCTGCATGCGTTGCTACGCGGATTGCACGCCGCCGATCCGAAGTTGATCGAGGACCTCGCAGCCAAGCATCCGCACCACCTGTATGAAGGTCTGCTCACGGTCCTGATGCGGCTTGTGTTCATCCTCTACGCCGAGGATCGCGACCTGATGCCGTCGAAGACGGACGGGCGCTCGAAGACACTCTACGAACAGGGCTACTCACTTCGCGGCCTTTACGCCAAGCTCATCGAGGACGAGGCGCTCTATCCTGACACCATGGACGAGCGGCTCGGCGGCTGGGGTCGACTGCTCGCTCTGTTCCGCCTTGTCCACAAAGGGCACCCTTCGGGCTGGATCAAAGGGCGCGGCGGCAAGCTGTTCGATGCGGACGAGTTTCCGTTCCTTGAGGGTCGGCATAAGAAGGAAGATGCGCCTCGCGTCCTGCACGTGCGGGACGGATCGATCCTGCGCATCCTGCGCGGACTAATGACATTGAAGGGCGAGCGGTTGTCCTACCGCACGCTCGATGTTGAGCAGATTGGTTCGGTCTACGAAACGGTGATGGGCTTCACGGTCGAAGCCACAGCGGGCCGTGCGCTCGCCATCAAGGCCGGCAAGAACAACCGCGTGCCGGTGTTTGTCGATCTTGATGCAGTGGTCGCCAAGAAGCCCAAGGATCGGGTCAAGGCATTGAAGGACGACTACAGCCGGTCGAGCGTCAATGCCAACCAGAAGCGCGCCGTTGAAGAAGCCAAAACTTCTGCTGACTTGGAGAAGGCACTTGAGGGTCTCATTGACGAGCGCGGCTCTCCAGGAGGCATTCCGGCTGCACCTAATACGCCGATCCTGCAGCCGACCGATGAGCGACGCCGCACGGGCAGCCACTACACACCACGCACTCTGACAGAACCAATTGTGCGTCATGCGCTGGAACCTGCGTTCGAGCGATTGGGCCCTGACGCCACTGCCGAAGATGTTTTGAACCTGAAGGTGTGCGACCCGGCGATGGGATCGGGTGCGTTCCTCGTCGAAGCATGCCGGCAGATCGCGGCACGATTGGTGAAAACGTGGGCGCGGTGGCCGGAAGCCCGGCCGAAGATCCCGCTCGACGAGGACGAGGAGCTGCACGCCAAGCGGATCGTCGCGCAGCGCTGCCTCTATGGCGTTGACAAGAACCCGATGGCGACCGACCTCGCCAAGCTGTCGCTTTGGCTTGCCACACTGGCGCGGGATCACGAGTTTGAGTTCGTCGATCACGCTCTGAAAACGGGCGACAGTCTTGTTGGGCTGACAAACGATCAGGTCGCGGCGACGACGTGGGAAACCGACAAAATGGGGCTTCCCCTGTTCCGCAAGCTGGTGGCTGACCGGATCAAGGAAAGCAGTAAGGGCCGCCAAGAAATCCGCGACGCGCCGGACGACGTGTTCCGCGCGGTGCAGGAAGCGCGGCACCGGAACGCGGAGGAACGCATCACGCCTATTCGCGTCGTCGGTGATGCCATCATCTCGGCGTTCTTTGCTGAAGCGAAAACGAAGGCCCGGGAGAAGGAGCGGCAACGCATCGAAAGCCTTCTGACCGGCAAGTTGGAGATGAACCTCGTCGAGTTGTTTTCGTCGGCTCGGCGGCTCTCCGTGGGCGACCACCCGATCCGACCATTCCACTGGCAGCTCGAGTTCCCCGAGGTGTTCGAGGGGAAGAACGCGGGCTTCGATGCCATGGTCGGTAATCCACCATTTATGGGAGGCACAGTAATATCGGCGCACTTGGGTATGCGCTACTTCGATTTTCTCACCTCAATGTACTCTGGCGCCTCTCATCATTGCGATCTAATCGCCTATTTTTTTAGAAGGGCATATGCGCTTCTGCGAGCGAATGGCGTTTTGGGGCTGATCGCGACCAATACGGTCTCGCAGGGTGATACTCGCGAGGGTGGACTTCTACAGTTGTTAAGCGAGGGAGCAACCATCATTAGGGCGCTTCGCCGGTACTCATGGCCCGGCGAGGCAGCCGTTATTGTAAGCGTGATACACATCAAGAAGGGCCCAACTGACAGTGGAATTATGCTCGATTCTCGCCCGGCCTCGAGAGTATCCGCCTACCTTGTTGACGGAGGCCAGGACGCATCGCCCAGGAGACTTGCGCAAAATCCGTACATTTCGCTAGGCTCTAAGATTTACGGGCAGGGCTTCTTATTCAGCTCAACAGACAAGGGCGCATCGTCACCGGAGGATCGACTATCAATCATTGCTGAGCATCCGCTTCTCAACTGTCGCATCCTGCCTTACGTCGGCGGGGATGAGGTCAACTCCGACCCAGTGCACGCAGCAAACCGTTATGTAATTTACTTGAGCGACATCGAAAATGAGGATCAGCTCGTTGACCTTGATCCGTTGACCACCATCGTTCGCGAGAAGGTGAAGCCAGAGCGAATGAGGTTGGGCAACAACCCAAATAGCATCCCGTTGAAGAAGAAGTGGTGGGCATATCAGGCTCACCGTCCCGAGCTATACCGGCGGGTGGCCAAATGCCGATTTGTGATAGGCATATCGCAAACAACAAAATATATCTGCTTTGCGAGACTTCGAACGGGTCTGGTGTATTCGCAGAAGCTAAACATCGTTGCATCAGACAGTTGGGCGCTGTTTGGCAGCCTACAATCCAGGCTACATGAGCATTGGGCACTGGTGTTCGGCTCCACACTGGAAGACAGGCCCGTGTATACCATTGCTGATTGCTATCAGACATTCGCTTTTCCTCCGCGATACGTCAGCGAGAGCGACCTGGAGACCACCGGACATGCATATCACGAGCACCGCGCTGCCCTCATGGTCGCCCGCAACGAAGGGTTGACCAAAACGTACAACCGTTTCCACGATCCAAACGAAAACAGCACGGACATCGTCAAGCTGCGCGAGCTGCACGACGCCATGGACCGTGCCGTTCTCACCGCTTACGGCTGGACCGACCTCGCCGAGCGCATTGCCACCGATCCCGACGCCAAGGCGCGCCACCTCACCGAAGATACCGAGGACGACCATAAATATCAGGGTCGCTACTTCTGGCCCGCCGCCATCCGCGACGAAGTCCTCGCCCGCCTTCTCGCCCTCAACGCCGAGCGCGCCGAGCAAGAGCGGCTGGCGGGACTTGAGCCAGTCGCAGGCGACGATGACAGTGACGATCCAGAAGAGTCGGACGAGGAAGCCGCATAGCAAAAAGGGGGCGAGATGGGCGGGATCAGCGACGATCAAGTTGAATGGGCTATTGTCCATCGCCTCAAGGCGATGCTCGATGACCCGCCGAAAACGGAGTTCAACGTCACGCAGGCGTTCGCACACTTCGCCGCGATCCTCCTCTGGACCAAGAACCGTGCGCGGATCGGTGATCGCAATCCACGCCCCGACGATCCTGGGGCTGAACTAAGAGATCGGTTGAACGGGGTCACGATTTTTGACGCTCCCTGGCACCTGTCGAAAGTTCATCCTGCCTTCCCGAAGGCGCCTGCCAATGAGTTTCAGCCGGAAGTCGGGCCCATCAACGGAGACTTTGAGGGACTGACTGCGGCTCAATTCCTCAAGTGGCTGCGCGATGCGCTCGCCCACGGTGACGGCCGATCCATACTTCCGCTGCACAAGCCCTCGTTGCGCTACGACAAGACTTGGCTGGCGGGCTCCAAGATCGCGTTCAGCGAGGAGCGGGGCAGTCCCCGCATCCTGACGCTCCACCTCTATCACCAAGACATGATCCGAATCGGCAAAGCACTCGCCGACGACTTCTGCCGTGCGTTGGGTCGGGATGACGAGCGCTTCGAAGCGGACGCAAAAAAGCTGGTCTTGGAGGCCGCGGAATAGCGCAAGTCCAGCCCCGCCAATCGGCCAGAATCTACCAACCTATTGATTTTTAGCAATTTGTACCGGGACTGAACCACTACAGAAGATTTCTTGCAAAATTCTTGTTGCAAGATTATCTTGCGCCTATGTCTAGCACAATCGGCATCCGTCTGAAGGCCCTTCGGGAAGAGCGCAAGCTCTCCCAGGACGAGGTCGCGCGTATGTTCGGCTTCAAGGATCGCCAGACGGTTTCTGCGATCGAGACAGGGGAGCGCCGACTCTCGGCCGATGAACTGGTGCTGGCTGTCGAAAAACTAGGAGCGTCGCTCGAGTACTTCACCGAACCGTTCATTCTCGCCGGCGAGGGCAAATTTTCCTGGCGCCAGTCGAATGTCTCGGGTGCTGAGCTGAGTTCTTACGAGCGGGTGGCCGGTCGCTGGATTGCTGCCCTGCGCGTGCTCGCTCCCCAGGTCGGCAAGCCCGCCCCGGTGCTCCGCCAATCTCTGAAGCTCACTTCAAAAAGCCGCTTTGAGGATGCGATGGAAGCTGGTGAGCGGTTCGCGGCGGATTTCGAACTGGGCGATGTTCCCGCCGAGCGATTGGCGGATGTCATGGAGCGTAAGCTCGGCATCCTGGTCCTCATGGTCGATGCCACGAAAGGCATTTCGGGCGCGGCTTGTCGTCTTCCAGATTTCGATACGGTCCTGATCAATCGGAATGAAGTGGCTAGCCGACGTCACTTCGATCTCGCGCACGAGTTGTTCCATATTCTCACGTGGGACACGATGCCGCCCGCGCGCGTTGAAGACGCCTCGGAGCAAAGCAACAACCGTGTCGAGCAGTTGGCCAATGCTTTCGCTTCGGCTGTTTTGATGCCGATTGCGGTGCTCGATCGTTTTGGTTCGTGGGATCGCGATATTGGTGCACGTCTCAACAAAGCGGCTGATAAACTAAGTGTCACAGCCACAGCACTGAAATGGCGCCTCGTGGCGACGGGCAAGCTGGATGCAGCGGAAGCCAAGAAGATCTCGGATGCGTCTTTGCGCAACAACGGAAGCAAGATTGCCAAGGTCAAAGCTCCGCTTCTTTACTCCAAACCGTTCCTCGAAGTGATCGTACTCGCGATCGACGAAGGCCGGCTTTCACTGCGCAAGGCCGCTAATCTGCTCGACACCTCGATTGAAAAGCTATCCGAACTCTGCACCGCGTACGGGTTAGATGCGCCGGCGGAGCTATGACGCGACATGGCTCGATATCGGGGAACGGTTCTGGTGGATACCAATGTGATCCTCGAATGTTGGCGCATCGGCGCCTGGCGGGCACTTTCGAACGGCTACAAGATCGAGACTGTCGAGGATTGCGTGATTGAAACACAGACCGGGTATCAGCGACGCGATCCCGCACAACAGATCGACGAGAAAGAACTACGCGCTTCGCTGGCAGCCGCGCATGCGGTGACCACCAAAGAGCGCGCAGTGGCCGCGCTTCGTGATCCACTGTTCTCGTCTCTCGACGTTGGAGAACGATCCTTGTGGGCCTATGCACTGAGCCGCACCGAGACCTGGGTACTGTGCGGGCCTGACAAGGCAAGTCTCCGCTTCGGAATTAAGTGCGGTTTTCGCGACCGGCTGGTGGCCCTTGAGCGATTGCTCAAGGATGCGGGCTATAAGCCGAAGGGACTAAAGTTGGCCTATTCATGCGCTTGGCTGGATAAAACGCTTGGGCAGCTGGTGCTCTTGGAAGGAGTGAAGAAGCCATGACCCAACTCAACAGGTCCGTCGAGGTCCGCGCTTCCATCATCGACAAGTTCCGACGCGACCTCGTGGGACCAAATCCCGCGCCTAGTGATCCGGATTTGCAAGCGGAGAGACTAAGCGAACAACCTTCGCGTTGGTATCTGACAGGCTTTCTCGCCCCCCACCACGATACATCCGAAGTTGTTGAGGAAGAGGCCGATCCCGCCCATCAAAACGAGATGGAGATCGAATCTGAGGCGCCCGAAGCTAGTGGTGGCGGCGGGGCCGCTGGCGATCGCGAACAGCCGGATCAGCCATCCACGGCGCGCAGGTTTCACCCCTCCGCGATCGGGCTAACTGTGCTGCTTCCCGCTGATGTCAGCGAGATCGAAGCGCTTGTCTCGTGGGGCGACTATCGCACCGAACCACCGATCGAAAAATTCCTTCTCGAAACACATGATCAGGCCAAAGGCGCAGATCAACGCAAGGCGCCTGAAGTCCAATGGGTTCGTGTGCCTCGCCAGGAAACTATTCGGATAAAAATCAAGGATGGCCGCGAGCACGCAATCATCATTCCAAATAGTGAGACGGCCCAGTTTCCCGGCGGCGCACTTGAGCTCGACTATCATGCGCGTAGCTATGAACTTACGCTTCCAGACGATTCCAAGATGCGGGTTCGCGCCCTCACTGTGTTCCTCGTCAACCGTCGCAGGCAGATCAGACGTCGCTACGAAAACCTGAGTTACATTTTCCAGGCGCGGATCGAGCTGTGTTGCGATCAAGGATTTGTGCCGCGTTACGATCTATCCGCGATCACCAGTGACGATCCGGATCAACGCACCGCCGATCTGCACTACCGCGATGTGAAAGAGTTCGGTGTTGGCCGCAACACGTCGGCAGGCTGGGAGACTGCGGAAGTCGTTCGCCGGATCTGGACCGATCCGTTGCCTTGCGCTGAGGTCGAGCGTGTGGCTCCACGAGAGAAGGGGCTTGATGGCGTCGAGTTCGAGATGGAGGCTCTTGCGGCGCTAGCGTCTGCAAGTGCTGACGCACTTCACGCAGCCCTAAGCCCCCTCCCGGATCTTTATGCTGATTGGATCAAGCACCAGCCTGCGAAGGTGGCATCCGAGTCCATGAGACGCCGCCAAACGGCTGCGGAACTCGTAGCGGCAATGAGCATGGCGCAGAATCGCATCTCTGCGGGCATCGAGCTCTTGCGTCGCGACGACAACGCACGCCTCGCGTTTCGCATTATGAATGAGGCGATCGCGCGCGCCGCCCGGCATCGTAACGCCGGAAAGGACCGCGATCCTGCTGCCGAAAAGTCGCCAAAGTGGCGACCCTTCCAGCTTGCATTCATCTTGCTGAACCTGTCAGGGTTGGTCGACAAGATCCACGATGACCGTGAGATCGTCGACCTGTTGTTTTTCCCGACCGGCGGCGGCAAAACGGAAGCCTACCTCGGGCTGGCCGCATTCTCGATCGCACATCGGCGGATCTCGCACCCTGGCCTTACAGGCGCCGGCGTCACCGTTATCATGCGGTACACACTTCGACTGCTTACGCTCGACCAACTTGGTCGAGCGGCCGGCGTCATCTGCGCACTGGAGTTAGCGCGATCGGGTGATGCCTATAAACTCCCTGACGGACGGCGCATACTTGGCGATTGGCCGATCGAAATCGGGCTGTGGGTCGGCTCTGACGCCTCACCGAACCGGCTGGGCGGGACCAATGACACCGGCGATCACACAGCCGTCACCCGCGTCCGCAAGTACCGCGATGGTCGTGACAGGAAGGCTCCTGCGCCAATCAAGGCTTGCCCATGGTGCGGCACTGAATTCACGCGACAGTCTTTTGCCTGTGTGCCGAACGACCGTACCCCACACAATCTTGAAATTAGATGTGCGAACCCACGTTGCGATTTCACTGGAGACCGCGCGCTCCCCATTCTGACAGTCGATGAGCCGATTTATCGGCGTTTGCCAGCCTTTCTGGTCGCAACGATCGACAAGTTCGCGGGGCTACCTTTCGTAGGCGAAACGGGAGCGTTTTTCGGGCACGTCAATCGGTCGGATGGCGACAAAGGGTTCGTAGGGGCATCCAAACCGGGCTTCGGCCGGCCGCTCGCCGCCGAGCTACTACCGCCTGATCTGATCATTCAGGATGAGCTTCATCTTATCTCAGGCCCGCTGGGCACAGTGGCGGGGCTCTACGAGACTGCCATCGACCAGCTTGCGATGCGTGAAATCGATGGGCACCGCGTCCGGCCCAAAATTGTTGCCTCGACCGCAACGGTTCGACGTGCCAGCGCACAGATCCGCGCCCTATTCGATCGCGCCGAAACGCACATTTTTCCACCACCTGGCGTAAACCGCACAGATAGTTTCTTCGCTGAGACAGTGCCTTCGTCTCAAGATCCGGCCCGGCTCTACCTCGGCGTTGCCGCCCAAGGACGCGGACCGAAGCTCGTATTTTTGCGTTCCTTGACAACACTTCTGGCCGCATCTCAGAGCGAGTTTGCGCTACTGGGCAAGCCGGCTGACCCCTATCTCACAGCGCTCTGTTATTTCAATGCTCTCAAAGAGCTTGGCGGCGCCCGGCGGATTGTCGAAGACGAAGTCCGCGATCGCACTGCCCGATACGGCACGCAGCGTCGCAGAATAAGTCCAACAGATCAGCCTTTTGCGGACCGCAGGATCAGAGAGCCGTTGGAGCTGACATCGCGCGTCTCTACTGACCAAGTGGCAGAAGCCAAGAAACGTCTTGAGGTGGAGTTCGGCGGCGACGGCGATCCTGTGGACGTCGCGCTCGCAACCAATATGATTTCGGTCGGACTGGACATCACTCGGCTCGGGCTAATGGTGGTCCAAGGACAACCTAAAACAGCCGCCGAATACATTCAGGCAACTAGCCGCGTCGGACGCGATCATAATCGCCCCGGCATCGTGGTCGCAGTGCTCAATCTGCACAAGCCCCGAGATCGGACTCACTTCGAACATTTCCGACAGTTTCACGCCACGTTCTATCGCGCAGTCGAAGCAACAAGTGTGACGCCTTGGGCCGCACGCGCGTTGGATCGCGCGCTTGCAGCAATCGTCGTCGCTGCCGCCCGGCATTTAGACCCCGCGTTCACGCCAGAAGACGGGGTAGAACGAATTGCGAGCAATCCGGCTCTACAGGCGCGTGTGATTGACGCCATCGCAGATCGAGGAGGTATCTCCGCAGCGGGTGGGCGCGTCGCTTTGGAGCGCGCAGTGGCCGATGTGATTGCAAGTTGGGAAACCACTGTGGGGCATGCGACGGCCAACGGCTCATCTATCTCCTATTCACGCCAAAGGGGTATCACAACGCACCTCCTGCGTGACCCGCTCGACTCCGCTCTCGAAAACCTTCCTCCAGAGCATCGCCTGTTCACAGCAGGTCGATCGATGCGTGACGTCGAGCCGAGTGTCGTACTCAAAGTTCGAGATCCGTTTGGTCGTGTAATTGCCAACGCCGAGGATACCTGATGAGCTCTAAGAACCAGCAGCGGCTCAGCCAGCTCATCACGACTTTTGGCCCAGGCTCTATGATCGATCTGCCGACGCGATCAGTTATCGTAGGCGGCCTAAACCGTTGGCAAATGCGGAACAATACATGGAAGGCGATCAGCGAACCGCGGCTGGTTGCACTGCTACAGAAGTTCCTGTCCCAGGAAGGTCGAATTGCGCCCGATACAGTCATCACCCTACGCACTCCGCCGATTGAAATTGATGCTCTCAGAGGACGTGAGCCCGATGGCATCGAAGTATTCGTGTTTCCAAAGTGGTTTACATGCGAGCACATCGAAACCATACCGAACGCTAACCCAGAGAGACTGGGGCGGCGTCTCGTCGAATGGCGAGATCTCGAGCCCGCCGGCGGCAAGAGGAAGTACAGAACACCGGGCAAGCTCTCGGACGTGACGCCCATTCGATTTGTTGCAGCGTGCAAGAAGGCACACATCCAGGATATCGACTGGCGATGGGTCCTGCATCGTGGTGTTGCGTGTCGCCAGCAAATGTGGATTGAAGAGCGGGGAACGAGCGCTGATCCGGCCGATACTTTGATCAGTTGTGAGTGCGGCCGCCCGTCGCTATCGCTGCAACAGGCGTTTGTGCCGGGAAGTCTTGGAACTTGTCATGGCGAAAGGCCATGGCTCGGAACGGATGTCCGTGAAACCTGCACCGAAGATCTCAAGCTACTAACGCGTACGGCGACAAACACCTACTTCCCGCAAGTCGTAACGATCATATCCCTTCCTTCCGGCGACGATGACCTAAGCAAAATTGTTGCCAGGAATGAGACCGATTTATCGCGCGTAAACTCCGAAGAAGACCTTCGCAATGCGCTAAAATTTAATCAGAAGTTGGATGAGGCATTTCGCGGACATAACCCGACTGAAATCTATTCGCGCATACTGAGCCTGCGACGCCAAGCTGTCTCCGACGCAGAGGCCCCGCCACAGTTGGCCGAGTTCGATCGCCTTGCATCTAGTCAACCAGTGATTGGAGAGAACAGTCCGGCTTCGGTGCTTTTTGCAGAAACACTGGCGCGACCCCTCTGGGATAACAACGCCTCGACAGATATGGCCTTCGTGAAGAACCTCGTCGCCGTTCATCGCGTGCGTGAGGTGATGTGCCAGTATGGCTTTACTCGGTTCGAAGCGGCGCCGACCATTATCGAAGAGGAGTTTGAGGACATTAGACTTGCAGTCGATGGAGCGCCTCTTGGCGACCCGATCGAATGGCTGCCGGCGATCGAACAATTCGGCGAAGGGTTCTTCATCCACGTTGACGGTCTAGTCATAGCGGACTGGCTTGGAAGACCAGGCGTCCAAGCTAGAGCAGAAGAGCTTGGAAAGGGGTTCGCTCGCTGGAGAGCTTCGCAAAATGGCGCATCGAGTGGCAGATTTCCGGGTGTGGAGTATGTTCTGCTGCATAGTCTTGCTCATGCATTGATGATCGAGGTGGCGCTTGACTGTGGATACCCAGCTAGCTCTGTGAAAGAGAGAATTTACGCTATGCGTGACCCAGCTCTGGGGCCAGAGACGGGCCGGTATGGCATTATGCTCTATACCGCTTCGGCTGGCGCGCAAGGAACGCTAGGCGGACTGGTTGGTGCAGCAGTACGGCTGCCCCAGATTCTGAAAGGCGCCTTGCAGCGCCTTGAAGTGTGCTCCAACGATCCAATTTGTTCCGACCACAAGCCGGATGATCGCAATGACGACCGCGCTCTTCACGGCGCGGCGTGCCATGGCTGCCTCTTGGTTGCCGAGACGAGCTGTGAACGAAGGAATCTGCTTCTTGATAGAGCCCTGCTCATCGATACGATCGCGACAAACACTGCGGCGTTCTTCTAGATGAAGATCGAATCCGCATAGTTTTCGTTATGGAGTTTTATCTGAACATTCGCGTTGTGTAGGCTCGCCATCATGGCCCAACATCTTCCCGGAAAAGTTGCCCGTCTCATCTCTGACTTCCTGACGATTGGCGAGTTGACGACGTTAATCGAACACGAGATGGAAAAGCGCATTGTTGCGAGGCATGGGCTTGTCAAATTGGATGCACTGCTGACCCTGGTGGCGCGCCTCAAGAACGACATTCGTGATGCCCTCCCGCCCGTACAGAAGAGCCGGGTCGGGCCTTTGGTGGACCTGATCGCTCGGCTGCGCAAAGATCTCGAAAAGAGCGACATGGCAACCGGCCGTGATGCACTAGCAGCGCATGCCTTGCACCTCGACCTGATGCGGATCGTCGATGCCTGGAAATGCATGGGTGAAACGACTTATGGTGTGCTGGCTTCTGATCTCAAGGAGATCGATGCCGAACTGCTTCGGCTCGCAAGCAGCTTTCCTGCTGCCCTGATTTATACTGGTGCTTCCACGTTTCATGTCGAGCAAGGGTGGCAGGCGCTATGGCGCGATGACACCTATCTCGGCGATCCAACCCGGCCCAGGCTTGCAAACATTTGTCCGGGGCTCGCAACGGCCGGACTCGTTGCGCCGCTGCCTGGAGGACATCCAGCCCAGGACGTGACGATCCGAGCAACCGGAATTGCCACGTTTCTGCGGCAGGTGCGGATCATGCTGCAGGCAGTGAACCGCGGGAGCGAGGTAGAGCGCTTGTTCGCAGAGATGATGTTGAACGATTATTGCGCGCTGTGGGAGTTGCTCTTTGTCTCAGGCTTGAAGAACGAGCACGGCAACGTCGATCTCTGCGTACTGGACCACTGGACAAAAGATGGCTGGCGCGGAGCGTCATGCCTTGATGCGCTGAAGAAATTCCCGCATCCGAATCTCGGCGCATGGCAGCAAACACGGAACAAGGCGACGGCTCATGTCGATGCGGATGCCGACATCTGGACGGCCAATCTAAACCATTGGCCGATGACGGTCGATGAGTTGATCGACGAAGTCCTGCGCGTCATCGAAGCTGCGAGAAATTGTGCCGCTCTTGATATTCGCTCCAAGGTCTTCTTCGTCCCGCCGACCCAACTTGGTAGTGACGTTGCGGGACTTTCTAGCCAGGAGGGCCGATACTGGAAAGACGGCTGAGCCTAATTTGCTAGCGTCGGCAAAGTTAGGTTCGCATGAGGCACAACGGACCGCACTGCTTTGCACCGCTCGTCAACAAGCGCATTGACCCTTTGCAAAAAGATGAGTTAATCGACCGCTAGATTGCATGAGCGGACATCAGACGATGTTCTGCTAGGGCCCGAGCTTACAGAATTTTCCGCGAATGGAAGGTGCTCCGTTCGTGACGCAGACTAGAACTGAAATCCGAAGAGCCCGCCCTTCTCATCTGCGTCGGACAGCCTGGGTTGTGCGATTACTTTGGAGCGATCGAAATCTTCAGGGAACGGCAGTTTGTCGTAGATGTCTGAGTTCATCGCTACGATGTACTGCCCGCCTAGCTGTTGCGTGAGTTCTCGCCCCATCATGATGGCCTTGGAGACTTGCCGTTCGTCGACGCCGTCAAACAAATGGCTGTCGTGGAATAGGAAGCCGGGCCCTCGCTTCTTCTGCAGCGCTATCGTGAAAAGAGCGTAGTCGAAGCAGAAGATTTCCATCTGAGCAATTCCGCCCCCGCGATCGCCTTGTATCGAGATCCTAAATTCGGGACCGTTGTCGGTGGCATCGACTACGAAGCCGCCTTGGCGATCGGAATAGAGCTCCTGTATGGCTTTCGATATGATCAGGATGAATGAATTGAGCGTTTCGATATTTCGCGCGTGGTCGATCTGCAGCCTCTTCTTGACGTTAGCGCGATCTATGTCGAGTTCAGTGGACTCGCTCTCTAGGGCCTCTGCCGCTTTGTATCGCTCCCGTAGCGAGGCTTCTTCCGCCTGTAAGCTCGCCAGGTGCTTCTGCAGGTCGACGAAGTCTTCAAGGGCTCCGCTGCCATCGAGGTCTCGTAGGATTTGGCTGCGTTCCGCATCGAGGTCGAATTTCGAAGCCTCACCGGCGGCAATCTGAGCCTCTACGTCTCGGATCTCGCCGCTGAGGTGATGCCTGCGGTTCTCCACTACGGACTTATGGAATCTCTCGACGTCCTCGAAGCGGCGGCGGACGGCTTCTGGCAGCTCTATGCCGATGGCTTCGTATACGCGCATGACGTCTTCGCGTTGCGCAGGGGATTCGTTTTCGAGCGCTTGCCTGAGATGGATGAGCCGCTCCTTGAGAGACACCGCTCGGCGCTCGATGGCTTGCATTTCGGCTTTCGCGCGTGCCGCTCGGTCGGACATCTCGCGGTACGATTCGACGACGCGGAACTGTCGCAACTGTTCTCTCAGATCCTTCGCTTTGGCTTCAGCGACAGCGAGGGCCGGTCGCAGCTGCGCGACGGTACCGATGACCGTGCTGAGGGTGCCACCAGCGGCCGATTTCTTCAGCTCTTCGAGCGAGCGTTCACGATCCCTGACGCGCTGCAATTCGAGTGGAATGCGCCAATCGAGGCCTAAGATATAGGATAGGTTCTCTTGGTAGTCCCACCGCGATTGGCTCGCACTGGATTTCTCAGGCGTGACGAAGCCGCCCGAGTTATGCCGGCGAGCGAAATAGCCGAAGAGCGGGCGGAAGCCCGGCGTGAATGACTCGTCGTATTCAGTGCCGCTCAGATGGCGGGGAAAGCCGAAGAATCGGTGAGCCAGGATCTCCTTCCATTGCTCATTGGAGATGTACGTCTGTCCCGTCTTACCGTCTGTCTTTAGGGAGGCCTTGAATTTGGCAGCGTCGGACTTCGAGATCCAGATGCGGGAGGCGTCTTTCCCCCTCCGCCCGATCTCGACGACCTCAGTGCCGATCTGAAGCTTCCCATAGAAAGTATGACGCTCCAGCGCGGGGTTTCTTAAAAGGGTGCCTTTCTCGGCTTTCGAGCCGTATAGGAAGTTGACGATCTCAATGAGGCTCGTCTTACCGGCGCTGTTGCGAGTCTTCTTGTCATTGGATTTGGAGGACTTGTCCGCCAGGATGACGTTGAGACCGGCATGGAACACGACGGTTTTGAATGTCGAAAGATCGCTTGCGATGCTGAAGATCATCGCGGGCCTTCCTTGATTGTGCCGAGAGTCGCGATCAGTCCGTCGTCCAGCATCTCGATAGCGCGTATCGCGAAGAGGAAGCTGATGGCGAGGGTGAACCAATCGAAGGTGAGATTTCCGTGCTCTTCTTCGGACGGCGACGGAGCGCGTAGTTGTTCCCAGACCTCGGAGACGCTTCGAGGGCTTTCGAGTTGGAGCAATATCCTCGACCCGACTGTGATCAGCGCTCGATCCTCAGGCAGGTGCTTGCTGGGTAGGATCATGCGGTTGCCGTCTGTTCCGGGCGGTCCTCGAAGATGTCACATGACTCGAAGACGTACGCTAGGACGGCCTGGACGGCCACGTGCCGCATGGGCGGGACGATACCGTTTCCTGCCGTCTGGTCGTACAACTCGGCCATAATGGCATTAGGAGCGAGGCGTTGCATCTTGAGTGCTACGTACTTTTTCGTGAATCGGCTGGCGACAAGCTTGCCGTATTCGGGGTCCGAATGCCTGTCGCAGTATTGCTGGACGTGCTTGGCATTTGCGGTTCCTGTACGCAGAAAGTAGGCCCAGTGGCCGGCTATCTCGTTGTACTCGAGCTTGTCGACGGGCACGGGGCGCGGGTCGCCTTCATCAATAGGTGCGGCAGGGATGTCTTTGGTCATCGCTGCCAGAAGCTCCCTTACGATCTCGAGATCCAAGCCGTGCGTCTGTTCTGCTGTCGCAGCGGGGCCGAGGAAGTGGACGATGTCGGTTTCAGGGAGGCCGAAAATTGCGTCAGCAAACCATTCAAGGCCGACAAGGTGGAACTTGCAGCCTGGGTTCTCAGTCCGGAGCTTTTCGATCGTTAAGATGACGTCAGAAGGGAGGCCGTCGAGCAAGTTGTTGACGAAGTGCCATTCCTTCATGATGTCCTTGAAGTGGATGCTGGCCTTAGCGAAGTCGTCCGTCATCTTGGTGGTCGTTGTTTTGACGTTTAGGGCGGCGTCATCGACCTTGCCGTAGCACTGGTACAATTGACCACCGGACTGCAGATAGCCATCACATCCTTTATCGCCTACGCCACCGTAAGGCCGCACGCGAACGAAGTCCGATTTGTGCCGGCGCTCCATGACTTCGGAAAAGAATTCCTGCAGAGCGTCGCCATGTAGACGACGAAGGCGCAACTCCAGAGCAATGCGCCACTGCCACTTCTGCTCGGGCGTCATCCGGGATGTCATGAGTTCGAATGCAATAAATGAATGTCTTGATGCGATCCGTGATCACGGAACTTTACCTGCTTTGTACTCGATTGGCGAGCAGGAAGCGAGCGGCCACTATCGTGCTAATCCTACTCCGAGAGTGGCGATGATGCATGCGGTCAGCCGAACTGCGCCGCAGCGGTTTAGAGAGAACCGCGTCCCGCAATAGTGCCTACGATATCATGAACGGGCGCAGTGCGGATTTGAACGTGGGACTCGCGCCTGCCATGTCTGCTGTCTGAGGTATTGCTTCCGTTCGGCGCTGGTTCGCGACGGAAAAATCCGGCGCGCGCCCGATGACCGCTTACTCTGCAATGCTGACCTTGCCGATTGATATTCTTCTTCGAATTTGACGCTATCATTGGAGCAAAACGACTTGAACCCACCCGCAATTCGAGCATTGCTAAGACCGTCATGACGCGACCGCGTCTCCTTACTACCGCCTCGGAGTACCTCCGGGGCTTTGGGTGGTGCGAGCATCGGCATTGGGCCGGCGCTTCCGAGTGGAGACTGCCGTCATGCCCCGCCCCCGCAAAGCAAATGCTATTCTTGAAACTTCGAAACCTGTAATGCCTGCATCCTCCGCGCGACCCGGGACAAAGAGCGCTACGTTGCTCGGTCTGCTCAAATCGAAGCGCGGAGCCACGCTTGCTGAAATGATGGACGCGACCGGCTGGCAGGCACATTCAGTCCGAGGCTTCCTCGCTGGCTCATTGCGAAAACGTCATGGATTGACGGCCAAGTCCGAGTGCCGCGACGGCGAGGATCGCCGCTATCGCATCGCCTGATATTTTAGGCGCGATCAACAATGGCATCCAATACGAAGTTGTACGAACGGCTCCGCGCGCTGGAAAACTCTTCGCGCGTGGAGCTCCTGGAAGAATGGCACCGGGTCTTTAAATCCGCTCCGCCTCGGTACGCCAGCCCGAAGTTCATGGCGCAGGGCATTGCGTACGCGTTGCAAGAGCGCGCGTTCGGCGGTCTATCGCAAGCGATCCACCGCCAGCTAGCAAGCATAACTAACGGCAAACCTGTGCAGACTGCATCTCCGAAGATTAAGCCCGGAACTCGTCTGCTGCGCGAGTGGCACGGGACCACACACGAGGTTATAGCCACAGACAGTGGGTATGTTTGGAACGGCAGGACCTATCGCAGCCTTACTGCCATTGCACGCACAATCACCGGCACCCAATGGAACGGCCCGGTGTTCTTCGGTCTCAAAAAGAAGCGTGGTGCCAAGGATGGCTGACCGTCGCGTCGTCCGTTGCGCCATCTACACCCGGAAATCATCCGAGGACGGCTTGGAGCAGGACTTCAATTCTCTCGACGCTCAGCGAGAAGCTTGTGCAGCCTACATTGCCAGCCAAAAGAACGAGGGCTGGAAGGCTATAGCCCAAACATACGACGATGGCGGCTTCTCGGGCGGCAGCATGCAACGGCCGGGGTTGGCCCAACTGATGACTGACATCAAGGCCAGACGAGTCGATGCAATCGTCGTCTACAAGGTCGATCGCCTGACGCGCTCGCTGGCCGACTTCGCCAAGATCGTCGACATTCTCGACGCGCATCAGGCCTCATTTGTTTCAGTCACCCAACAGTTCAACACGACCACCTCGATGGGTCGGCTAACGTTGAACGTGCTCCTGTCGTTCGCACAATTCGAGCGTGAGATCGCTGGCGAGCGCATCCGCGACAAGATCAAGGCGTCCCGTCAGAAAGGCATGTGGATGGGCGGGACCGTGCCGTTGGGCTACGAGGTTAGAAATCGCGCGCTCGTCATCAAGCCAGCAGAAGCCGAGATCGTTCGGATGATTTTCCAACGCTATCTCGATCTAGGTTCTGTCTACACGCTAGCCGATGAGCTTTCTCGGAGTGGCATCCGTTCGCCGCGCCGGATCAGTCATAGCGGGCACGCATCGGGCAATCGGCCTATCACGCGTGGCAATCTCTATTTAATGCTGACGAACCAAGCTTACATCGGTATGGCGGTTCACAAGGGCACGCCATACCCAGGGCTACATCAGCCGATCATCGACCGCGCACAATGGGATCCTGTCCAGCAGATTCTTGCGGACCATCGGGTTGAACGACGCAACGGCACCTACGCAGCCGAGCCCAGTCTCCTAGCCGGCATGATCTTTGACGATGCGGGCCAGCGACTAACGCCAAGCCACGCGGTCAAGTCCGGGCGGCGCTATCGTTATTACGTATCGCGCACTTTGATCACCAAGCAGAGTGGTACCGTGGACAACGGCGCCAGCACGAAATGGCGTATCCCAGCCGTCGAGATCGAAGGCGCAGTCATTGCTGCGCTAAAATCGACTTTGACGGATGCAAATGGATTACTTGAATTTCTGTCTCTCGAGCGGCCCAATCCAACTCACGTCGGACGCATTGTCAATTCTGCTGTTGCCCTCGCTAAGCGTCTCGACGACCATGGACCGCACGAAAATAAGAAGTTGATTGGCGAGACCGTCTCGAAAGTTGTGATCTCCGATACTCAAATTTCAATCACGCTTCGACGAAGCGCAATCTACAAAGCTCTCAGCGTTGAACCACCATCACAACCGGATGACGCGCAATCTTCTAGCCAGCTTATCTTGCCGATAAGGGTCACGAAGCGAGGCGTCGAGCAGAAGTTGATCATTCGAGCAGGGGTTCCTAAGCGAGCCAACGTCGATGAAACTTTGATCAAGGCCATCGCCCGCGCGCATAGCTGGTTGCGCGATCTGAAGACCGGAGCTGCTCCCGACATCACCGTCATTGCGCGCCGCGAGAAGATACCGGCGTCCTACGCCCAGCTGATGCTGCCCCTTGCCTTCCTAGCGCCGAGCATTGTGACTGCCATCCTTGAAGGCCACCAGCCAGCCGACCTCAGCCTGGATCGGCTTATCAAGAGGACAAATCTCGCCCTCGATTGGTCGGCCCAACGTCAACAGCTCGGCTTCACGGGCTAACCTGCCAACCGGAAAATTGCCGACCAGAGAATTCAAAGGCCGGGACCGCTCAAATTCCCACCTGAGGGTGTTCTCTGTGTTCGGACAGGGAAACGGCGCGGCCGATACCGCCCGGAATACGGGGCGTTTGCGCCTCGCTCACGGTCCGACCATCAATGCCGGCAGAGAGGGCGACTGGTTGGCTGGGGCGGGAGGGTTCGAACCTCCGCATGGCGGAATCAAAATCCGCTGCCTTACCACTTGGCTACGCCCCAAAAGCGGTGCCGCCGTTCCGATCGGCTGTCCCGCGGCGGGCACCATACTGACGCTAAGCTCCGCCAGCAACGGCCGCGTTCTTCAGGTTCAAATTGCCGCTGGAAAACCATGCCACGGGTAACGCTTGCGGCCGGGGGGTGGGATGGCTATAAAGCGCTCCCGCCCGCGATCTGACCCAGATCTGGCCCAAATCTGGCCCTGGCCGTCGCGGACACGCTCGCTCGCCCCTTCCTGTCGCTTTTCGAAAAGCGACGTTTGAGGGATGCGGCACCGGTCGGAGCGTAGCGCAGCCTGGTAGCGCACTTGCTTCGGGAGCAAGGGGTCGGAGGTTCGAATCCTCTCGCTCCGACCAATTTCTCATTTCATCGTCATAACGATGCCTATGCGCTGACGTGACTGCTGCGTGCGCTGCTGGGCGGACGCAAGGTTGCGTGGCAGACTACGGTAGAGCCATTTTCTCCGTGCGGGGCCCGTCCTGGAACAGATCCCTTTCAAGACTTCGATGAATTTCCGTTACGGGGAACCCGAGGCGATGGCGCCGGGCGTGGTGCGGCTGGTCGCACCCAATCCGAGCCCGTTCACCTTTCGGGGGACGAACACTTACCTTGTCGGCACCACGGGGCTGGCGGTCATCGACCCTGGGCCGGATCATGAAGCGCACCGGGCCGCCATTCTGGCAGCGGCGGCGGGGCGGCCGATCACGCACATTCTGGTCACGCATGCCCATCGCGATCACAGCGACGGCGTGGCGGCGCTGGCGGCCGTGACCGGGGCTCAGGTTGCGGGCTTCGGCCGCGGCGGTGAACAGGTCCGCACGGAGGCCGCACACATGCCGTCGGGCAAAGAATTCGTCGACTACGATTTTACGCCAGGCGTCCGCCTTGGCCACGGCGACGTGGTCGACGTCGGCGAGTGGGCGCTGGAGGCGCTTCACTCACCGGGGCACGCGCCCGATCACTTGTGCTTTGCGCTGAAGGGACACCGCATCGTCTTTGCCGGCGATCATGTCATGGCGTGGAATACGACCGTCATCGCACCGCCGGAGGGACGCATGGCAGATTACATCGTCTCGCTCGAGATGCTGCTCAAGCGCCGCGACCGGCTTTATCTGCCGGGCCACGGTGGCCGCATGGACAATCCGTTGCGGACCGTGAAGGCCTATCTGGTCCACCGGCAATGGCGTGAGCAGGCCATTCTGGCGGCGATCCGCGACGGCGCCACGACGATTTCCGACGTCGTCGCACGCGTCTACTCGACGATCGACAAGCGACTGATCAGGGCGGCGGAGCTTTCCGTTCTGGCGCACGTCGAACATTTGTCGGAGCGTCGTCTCGTGATTTGCGAGAGCCCGCTTTCTCTCGATCAGCGGTTTTGCCCGGCTTGAGTGTTTTCTTGTTGGCGACCGGGACGTCTCCGGCGGCGGGTACGGTGGCTTCGAGGCGAGCCACGATCTCGCGCATGATATTGCGCAAGCGCTGCGCGTTGGCGCCGAAATCCGATTCCCCGTAGCGGGAGGATGATCGCAAATCGATGCGCGCATCGGGTTCGGCGGGATCGCCGACGGGTGTCACGCGAACCGCGATGTCGTCGTAAAAACCCAGGATCAGCGTGCGGTCAACGGCTTCGGCGCGCCCAACCGGATTGTCGTCCGTGACGGCCTCTTCGGCGACGATTGCCATCTGCAGCTTCCGGAACACGTCCAAGACGAGATCGAACACCTCGGCCGGCGGCCGGTTCACGTCGATGGGTGTGAGATCGGGGTAGGCTTTCTCCTGACGCGTGGCGAACACCGGGCCTGGATAAGTGGCGGGGTTGGCGATCCCGGTCCGCAGCGGGGCCAGAACGCGAAATGGCGGCGGATCGGCCGTGTCCGTCGTGACGTCGTTAATGAGCGGAAAGTTGCGCGCTGCCAAGGCGAGGGTCACGGGCACGGCCAGTAATGCGAGCCCGAGCGACATACCGAGCAGAATGCGCGCGCCCCCCGGTCGGCCTGACCGCCACACGCCGATTGCTGCGATAGCGCCCAAGGCCACCGCGATCGCGGCCAGTAGAAACGAAGCGCCCGTGAGATTGAGGGTCACCGCCGTCGGCAGTCCGAAAAAGCGGTGCAAGAGGAGCGCTGCGGCGATCAAAACGAGGGCGAATACGGCGAGCCGGGAACACCATAAACTGGCGCCGCCCGGCGCATCGGCCATTCTATCGCTCATCAATCGTCTCTTCCTTGGCCGAAGGCGGCAGCGAAGCGCCTAGAGGCGGGTCGGAGCAAAGCAGTCCCGCTGAGCAAATCGATCACTTGGATATCGGCCTTACGACACACGCCGTCGATTGTTCAGCTCCTCATGGAAAACGGCAACGGCGTAGGCACGAACAATGTCACTCGTGCTGCCAAACAAACGCATCGTAACGTACGCTGGGTGCCAAGTCGGGATGTCAGCAAAGTTACGACGTATCACGGCCAGCATATCGCTTCTCGAATGACGCACGAATTTCCCCATAGGGAATCGCAAGCCCTGATTGTCACTGCGGTTGGCTATTCTCTCCGGTAACACAGTCCGGATAATATTGCGCAGCGGTGCCTTTGGGACCCCGCCAATGAAGAATAGATCAGCATCATTTAAAGCATAAGCCAGCACATCGTCCGCCAACATAGGGCACAAAATTTTTACCCCAAGAGCGTCAGATATCGCCTCAACCTGCATCGTCCATCGAGGCATCCACTCGGAAAGCATGTGTACCTGGGTTTCTCTCCAAGTTGTTTTTCTGAACTGCTTGCTGCGCGATTGCCTCTCAAGTGAAGCCCACAGTCGCTCACCGGTCCAGACCTTGAGTTCATTCAACCGATCCGTCCGCCCCAATCTCTCCATTTCAGCAATCCAGATGGGCGCCTGATGAGACATGCTGCCGCCGTAAATCTCTCCTCCACCCGTACCATCGATCAGTATCTCGAAACCATCCTTGCGGGCTTGCTCCGCTATGGCCGAAACTCCGGCGAAATTGCCGTTAAGCGGAATAAGTTGGAGGCAGTCCGAGACCACGGCTCGATGCCGATCCAACGTTTTTCGATCTCTCGTGATCGGGACTTCGATGAGCGGAACTTTCAAGTGACTTGCGATCGACCGAGCAAACTCCAGGTCGTTACCGGTGTCCGTTGCAGCGGTGTAGCAGACGATGTCAGGGTCGTCCTGATATGCGAGCGCGACCACCGCAGTCGTATCAATACCGCCGGAGAGCAGGAAAGCCGCTTTGCCTTTCGCCCGATCTGCCCGCAGGCTTCGACGCAGTGGTTCTTCCACCGCGCGAGTCGGATTTAAGCGGGTAGGGTCGGGCGCGCGATAGCTGATGCCTTTGAAGGGTGCGAACGTCTCCGGCTCGCTCTTGTCCTTCATGAACCGCCTCAGTTTGGCGCGATCTAGGACAAGATCGCTGATCGGCAATGATGACAATCGGTCGACCGAAAGGGTTGTTGCATCTGTCTCGTATGCGAAGCTGCCGTAAATCAATGGATCAAAATCTCCTCAGACCAACTTAGTGATTCGTTCAGAGGACTGTGTCCGTCCATCTAGCGTGCCCCCAGATCTCGGAAATCTCCTGGGACAATAGCCGCTTGATCACTGATTTTGCGATGTTTTAGAGGCAGAATCGGACCAAAAAGAGAGGGTCGCTGTCTTCGACGCCGCAGTTACGAACCCGCGTTCGACGCTGGAGCCGACGAATGAGCCTGAGCCGCAGATATCTGGCCGTTGTGTGCGGCATTGCCGGCCTTGCCGGCACCGTCTGCGGTGCGACGGCCCAGACGTTGGACCCGACGCCACATGCCGCCGACACGGCGACACTCCCGGCACCTGAGACCGCTTCCGAATCAACGCTGACACTGCTCTCCGTCGATGCGCGGACGTTGCCCGGCACCATCCTCAAGACCGCGGCGACGGCGCCCGCACCGCAGTGGCGCACGAGCTTTGGATCGGAACGGCGATCGGAGGTTGGTCCGTCGAAACCCGCGTCGAGTGTCGATGCGGATATCGTGCTCTTGCAAGGTGTCAGCGATGTCCCGGCTCTGCGCCGTTGGTTTCCGGCCGGACAATGGCGTCTCGTCGTTTCACGGCAAATCCTCAGCGCGAATGTGCCGGCAGTGCAGCCGATCGCCACGACGGCCGTGGCCGTGCGCCTGCGCCGCGGTCTGCGGATCACGGGGCAGGATCATTTTCTCGGGCTCGCCGAATACGTCGGCCAAGGCGCGCCGGGGGCGAGTGCGGCGGCAACGGCGGTGCGCATTCTGCTCGACGGGCGGGAGACGTGGGCTATTTCGGTGCTGTTGCCAGAGAATTGCCGACCCAGTTGCCCTGGCCGGGAGGCGCTCGACCGATGGCATCGGGACCGTGAGCGCGAGAATGTTCGGCGTGTGACGGGCGGTCGGTTTCAACCGAGCACCCCCGGCCAATTTGGATTAATCAATTGTGACGGGTTCGGATTACGGCTCGATCCTGCGCCGCCGCCGCCCAAGCTAACCTTTACAAAAGCGACACAAAATCCAGTGCTGGGTTGTGCAGCCTCCGTGGCGGTAGCAAAATAACGATTGATTATAACAGTTTGCGCTGCTTTCTTGTAATCCTTCTTCGCAACAGGCAGCACTGCACCATGGCGTACCGCGTCAAAATAGGCGCCAACTTGAACAAGGATGTTCGCCGCCTGCTCACGGCCCAAATTGGGCGGGCCATCGGCCACTTGACCGGCGCGCTGGACGACGGCGTAAGCCCCATTCATGAGACCCGCAAATCTCTCAAGCGGTGCCGCTCAATTCTGCGCCTTGTTCGTCCTGGCCTGACGGAGAAATCTTTCCGTCGGCACGATCTCGCGTTCCGGTCGGTGGCGCGCCTTCTGTCCCAGGACCGAGATCGGGAAGTGTTGGCGCAGACGCTGACGCTGCTGGCGGCTGGCGATGGGACCCAGGCCGATAAGGGCGCCCTTGCCGCCACGTTGAGCGCGCACCAGTCGGAAAAACTGAATAGTTTCACCCTTCCGGATACGGACGAGAACGTCCGCGCCGCGATCACGCTTTTGCAAAATATCGAGCTAGGGCTGCAAAATTTCACGGTCCGTGACGGCAGCGTAAACACTGTCGCGGCGGGGTTTGGGATGACCTATGCGGAAGGCCGTAAAACGCTCAAAGCTGCATATCGCAGTGGCGACGACGAGGCCTTTCACACGTTTCGCAAGGCGCTCCAGCATCACTGGCGGCATTGCCAGCTGTTGGGGCCGGTCTGGCCGGAATTGATGGACGCTCGCATCACCGCGGCGAGGGACCTGTCGCAGATGGCTGGTCTCGATCACGATCTCAGTGTTCTGAAGGTTCACCTCACCGACAACCAGCACCCGCTCGATGAGGCCGTGCGCAGCCGTGTTCAGGGCCTCGCCAAGGCCGAACAGGATCGGCTCCGTCGTGAAGTGAAGCCACTGGCGGGGCGGCTCTACGCTTTTGCTCAAAGGGACATGGAGCGGATGATCGAGCGGCTCTTGCCTGCGGCAAAGCGGTTGGCCAAATCACGAATGACGGCGACCGTGACAACCGCGATGACGGGCAACGAGCCCGTGCCCTTGAAACCCCGACGATTGGCTTGAATATAGTCGCCGCAAGCGGGGCAGCCGGCAACTTGGCTTGGCGAGGCGCCGATGCGACCTGACGCAGCTCTCGCGATTGTCCGCGGGGATCGGATACGCTACGGGTCACGTATCGGGCTAATAGACCCCCAGGCAGTCCTCGGATCCCCATGCTGAAGCCTTATCCGCCACGCGCCGATGTATCCAACTTGCCGGACACGCATCCGCAGGTTGCATTTGGAAAGGTAGGCGTGCTGCTGCTCAACTTGGGAACGCCCGACGGCACCACCTATTGGCCCATGCGGCGCTATCTGAAGGAGTTTCTTTCCGACGAGCGCGTGATTGAAGAGCCTAAGTGGAAATGGTGGCCGATCCTCAACTTGATCATTCTGACCGTGCGTCCGTCGCGCAAGGGGCGTGATTATGCGACGATTTGGAATAATGAGCTGGATGAAGGACCGCTCAAGACCATAACGCGCTCGCAGGCCGACAAACTGGCGGAGCGGCTTTCGCAACATTCCAGAGTGATTATCGACTGGGCGATGCGCTACGCCAATCCATCGACCGAGAGCCGTATTCGCGAGCTGCAAAGACAAGGCTGCGAGAAAATTCTGCTGGTGCCGCTCTATCCCCAGTACGCGGCCGCGACGACGGCCACCGCCTGCGATCAAGCCTTTCGCGCGCTGATGAAGTTGCGGTGGCAGCCGTTCGTGCGTGTTGCGCCAGCCTATCATGACGACCCGGTTTATATCGATCGGCTAGCCCAATCGATGCGGGCCAGTCTCGCCAAGCTCGATTTCGTGCCGGAGAAGATCGTCGCGACATTTCATGGGATGCCGCAGAAATATCTGGAACGGGGCGATCCCTATCACTGCCACTGCCAGAAGACATCGCGGCTCTTGCGCGAGGCGATGGGCTGGCCGAAGGAAAACTGGCTGACGACATTCCAGTCGCGGTTCGGCAACGATCCGTGGCTGCAGCCGTATACCGACATGACGGTCGAACGGCTGGCCAAGGAGGGCGTCCGGAAGCTTGCTCTCGTCGCACCGGGATTTTCGGCCGACTGCCTGGAGACGCTGGAAGAACTCGACGGGGAAAATCGTCATATCTTCGAGGACAACGGTGGCGAACAGTTCGCCTATCTGCCGGCGCTCAACGATAGTGATGAGGGTGTCGACGTGATCGAAGCCATCGTGCGCCGCGAACTTTCAGGCTGGATCTGACCACGCTGCAACGGTCACGACAGGCGACCGCGGCTCATGGCCAAAGCCAAGCGGGGGCACCGAATTCTTCGTCCCAACTGTCCCAGACGACGTCGCCAAAACCGACCGAATAGGTCACAACGCGCCATCCCCCGCCATCGCGAGCGAGCAGTACGGCCGCCTCGCCGCTAAAAGCGCCGTCTTTGACATCCTGGGCGTAGATCGAATTTGAATAATCGATCGGCTTGCCGTCCGGCCGCTTCGGCACAGCGTGGACCAACGCCCATTCCGGCGTCACGCGCAGAGTGAGAATGTCGAACACGATGGGCTCGCCCAAGTCTTTCTCGACCGGGACGCGCGCTGCATCGAGCACGACCTTGCGTTCGGCGCTGCCTGGCTTGGGTGTTGTGAAACGCGCCTCGGAAGCCGCACGGGCGGGACGCGGCCCCAAAAACAGCACCAGTGCCGCAGCGAGCATTGAACGGCGGTTCACGGTCGCGTCCTCAGGTTGCATCAACAAAACCCACGTGAACGTTAAACGGCCAATATCAAACAATTGCATAGAGTACTCTGTTAACTTTGTTTTTCACAATCAGGCCTAGGACTTGAAGCCTCGCAATTGTGTGCCACTCCTCCAGATCGAGCTTCAAGGGTTCGCGCCATGTCCGTCGACGGTTTCCAGATTTTCGGCCTGCTGCTCATCGGCCTTGCGGTGTTCACGTTGTGGTCAACGGTCAAGGTCGTGCCGCAGGGTTCTAACTTCACCGTCGAGAACTTTGGGCGGTTCACGCGCACCTTGTCGCCAGGGCTTCATTTTCTGATCCCGATCGTCGAGCGCGTGGGTAGCCAAATCAACATGAAAGAACAGGTGATCGATATTCCAAGTCAGGATGTCATCACGCGCGACAATGCGATGGTGCGCGTTGACGGCGTCGCGTTCTTCCAGGTGCTCGATGCCGGTCGGTCGGCCTATGCGGTCGATAATCTCGAACTGGCGACGATCAACTTGACCATGACAAATGTGCGGACCGTCATGGGCTCCATGGTTCTCGACGAACTGCTCTCCAATCGCGACGTCATCAACGCCAAGCTGTTGGATGTCGTCGACGCCGCGACGGAAGCCTGGGGCGTCAAGGTCACGCGTATCGAGATCAAGGATATCGCTCCGCCCCGCGATCTGGTGGATAGCATGGCGCGACAGATGAAAGCCGAACGCGAAAAGCGCGCCCAGATCCTGGAATCAGAAGGCTTGCGGCAGGCTGCCATTCTCAAGGCCGAAGGCCAAAAGCAGGCTGTAGTTCTGGAAGCCGAAGGCCGGCGCGAAGCGGCGTTCAAGGATGCCGAGGCGCGCGAGCGCGCAGCCGAAGCCGAGGCGAAGGCGACGGAACTCGTTTCCGATGCCATCTCGAAGGGCAATATCCAGGCGATCAATTACTTCGTCGCCAACAACTATGTGAAGGCGCTCGAAGCACTGGCCTCGGCGCCGAACTCAAAAGTGATCATGATGCCGCTCGAAGCCTCGTCTGTGATCGGCTCCATCGCGGGTCTGGCGCAATTGACCGGCGAGGCCTTTGGCGGCAACGTGAAATCGGCGCGCTGATCCACCACTCAAGCACTGTCATTTGAACTGCGGGCCTACTGCGGGAGCCATCGACGATGGAAGATATGATTTCGCTGCTCGTCGGTCTGGGGTTCTGGAGTTGGCTGGTCGTTGCGCTGATCCTGATGGGGCTCGAAACCGTGGTGCCGGGCGTCCATTTCCTGTGGTTCGGCTTGGCCGCGTTCGTCGTCGGCCTCATGGTCGCGGCGGCAACCTCGTTGGGATATGCGAACGCATTCCCGTTCGGTTGGCAGATGATCGTCTTTGCCCTGCTCTCGGTCGTCACCGTCTTCGGCATTAAGCAGGTCGCGGGCATGAGCCCGACCGATCATCATCCCGACATCAACGCTCCGGGGTCGCAGTTCATTGGCCGCATCGTTGTCGTTGAAACGCCCATCACCGCCGGGCGGGGCAAGGTGCGGGCGGGCGATTCGATCTGGCTGGCCGAAGGCGAGGACGCACCGGCGGGCGCCGAAGTGCTTGTGACCGGCGTCAACGGTACGGCGCTTGTCGTCACCAACGATAACGAAGAGGACTAATCGGCCGCCATCGCTAGGCAACGCCTGCGCGCAGCAGATCGTGAACGTGGACAATACCAACGGGCTTGCCCCGATCGACGACGAAAAGTGCCGTGATCCGCGACGCGTTGATGACTTCGAGCGCGGCTGAAGCGAGCGCCGATGGCGGGACGGTCTTTGGTTTGCTGGTCATGATATCGCCGGTCGTCGCAGTCAGAAGCTTGGGGCCCATGTGACGGCGCAAGTCGCCATCGGTGACGACCCCGACCAGCTTGCCCTTGCCATCGACAATGCCGAGACAGCCGAAACTTCTTTCCGTCATAATGACGAGAGCTTCTGGCATCGGCATGGTGAGCGGCCCCAGGGGCAATCGATCGTCCTTATGCATGAAATCAGATACATACTTCAGGCTGGCGCCCAGCGATCCGCCGGGGTGGAACATCTTGAAGTCCTGGGCGGTGAAACCGCGGCTTTCAAGAAGCGCGACAGCCAGGCAGTCGCCAATCGCCAACTGCATTGTCGTCGAGGTCGTTGGCGCCAAACCGTGTGGGCAGGCTTCCTTGGCCCGCGGCAATTCCAGCACGATGTCGGAGTGGATGCCCAGCGCCGAACCGGCATTGGAGGTGACGCAGATCATGGGGACCGAAAACCGCCGCGAGTAGGTGATGATGTTCTTCAGTTCGACGGTCTCGCCCGACCAGGACAAGGCGAGGATGACATCGTCGCGCGTGATCATCCCGAGGTCGCCGTGCGACGCCTCGCTGGGGTGAACGAAAAACGACGGCGTGCCTGTCGAGGCCATGGTGGCGGCGATTTTCTGGCCAACGTGACCGCTCTTGCCGATGCCGGACACGATGACCCGACCGCGCGCGCCTTTGATGAGGGCCACAGCTTGTGCGAAGGGGTGTGCAAGTCCGTTATCCAAGGCTTCGCGGACAGCGGCGAGCCCGGCTGCCTCCAGATCGAGCGTCCGGATAGCGGATGCGATCGCTGAAGGTGCTGCTGCGCGCCCGCCCGGAATAGATTTCAATTTTCGCATGGTCTCTGCCACGGCCCTGCCCCTGTTCCTGAGATCGGCCGACGCCCGGGGCAGATGCCCCGGCAGCCCTATTTGCGGCACCGGACTCAAAAACTTGTTGCAGCATGACTAGCAGAGGGACTGGCTGCAACCAAATCAGCAATGCAATCCCAACGAAAAGTCGGGATGAGTGCCCGGGCGGCGGCAAAAGTCCCCAGCTGACGGCCACTTAAATACGGCATTAACCGGGGCTTCCTACTGTCCGAACTGAGCTTGTGTGCGTCGATATCCCTTTTCTGGTTCAGGCGCCGCACTTGTTCCCTCCTCCGTCGATCCTGGCTGCGACTGTCCGACTGGCGCCTGTCCTGGCGTTGGCGGGTCTGCTGCTGGTCACCACTGAGGCTGCGGCACAGGCGCCGTCCCTGCGCGGCAGCGTGCCGGATGTGCTGACGGTCTCCCAGGACGAAGATCTCACAAGTGACGCGGGCGATCCTTTGCTTGACGACATGCCTCGCCCCGGTGCGGGGGAACGCATGACCGTCGTCGATGGGGATTTGACTTTGCCGGAGGAGCGCACGGCGATTGCGCGCGAGGGTATCGTAGAGGTCGGTGAACCTCCGGCACCGGAGGATGGTGGCGACGCAACGCTCGTCGATAGCCGTACGCAGGAGGAGGCCGACCTTTTCACCACTGCGCTCGATAGCCCACCGGCGGGCTTTGATCCGCTGCTCTTCCAGATCGAAGATATCGACCCCTTGCGGACCGACCGCCGGCCGCGGCGTCTCTTTGAGCAAGAGCCTTACGATCCCATCGGCATTCGGGTGGGAAGCTTCGTTTATTTTCCCGAGGTCACGGTTGCCGGTGAGACGACAAGTAACGTGTTGCGTCAGTCGCCGGCGAGGGACGACACATCGGTGGAGTTGCTCACTCGGGCGCGTCTCGTCTCCAACTGGAATGTTCACGCGCTCGAATTCAATGCCAGCGGATTGACCTCCTTCCACAATGACTTTCCCAGCGAGAACGACGCCGCCTGGAATGTCGAGGCGCGGGGCCGGCTCGATGTCAGCCGGAACACCAACGTGCAGGGCCTCATTGCACACGATGTCCGCCAGGAGGGCCGCAGCGCAATCGATGCCGCTCAGTTCGGCGATCGCGCAGTCGTCGCGGCGGATACTGCCGATCTAACACTCAATCACCAATTCAATCGTCTGTCGGTTCAATTGCGCGGTGGCTACGACGACATCGACTATGGGCCGAGCGGTACTGGCAATTCAAACGCCGATCGCGACACGCGCGTTGCGACCGAGGCCATTCGGACAACATGGCAGTTCAAACCATCGTTCTCCATTTTCGGAGAAATCGAGACCAACCAGCGACGTTACAATGTGGCTGCGGTCGCCGACGGTTTCAGCCGCGACAGCGACGGACAACGCTTTAGGGCGGGCGTCGATTTCGGTTCGACGGGTCGGATCATTCGCGGCGAATTCAGTCTCGGTCATGGATCGCAGGATCCGAGTGATCCGGGGCTCAGCGATGTGGATGGGGTTTTGATCGACGCCAACGTCGCTTGGCGGATCAGTGAGCCGACAACGCTGCGGTTTTTAGCGCGGACGGATCTTTACGATACCAATACCGCCGGTTCTGCGGGTGTCGTGTCGCGGGCTTTGGGCGTCGAGGCGCGGCATGTCCTGCGGCGTCATCTCGTCGCGACAGCCGGGCTCACGTATACCGATCAGGATTATGATGATGTGCCGATCCGCGAGAGCGAAGTGCGCAGTTCGCTCTTGCTCGAATACTACGTGAACCGCGAGTGGACCGTTTTCAGCCAGTGGGAGCACATCAACTACGATAGCAACCTGCCGGACAACAGCTGGGTGGCGAACGATTTACGCGTCGGGGCACGCTGGTGGCAATGACACATGCGTGAACACGTTGCGTGCTTGCGACGAGGCATGACTACTTGGCGGCTTGCCGCCGCGCGACTTCGTCGGACGAAACTTCGCCGGCGGCAATCAATGCGCTGACACAGCGATCGGACAGCTTGAGGCCATTGCTGCGCATGCACTGACGAACCGCCGGGCTCGACGGCGAATGCTGGCTGCAGAACGAAAAATAATCACCGGCACAGGCCAACTTGACACGAGCGGAAAGGGCGTCAGCTTCGCTATGTCCGCCGGCCAAAGCGCCAAGCGCAAGAAAAGCCGTCAGGCCGGCGCGGGCAGTGAAGATGGCTGTGATAGGGGTCATGGCACCAACTCCGGTTCGGGCTTGAGGGCGGCGGCTGCCGCTGCTTCATCTGATGTCAGCTTGCCGCATAATGGGCTGCCCGGCTGTTCCACACGTAACGCGAACTATCGAAACAGCTTTTTTGATCAGCGCCGGAGCGGCGCACGGTTCGTGGTGACCGCCGTTGGTTAACAAAAGAAGCGCGGCCGTTTCCGGCCACGCCTATCTCCTCAAAGGTTCACAATGAGTACTAGTGATACGTGATCGTCTTGGCGGACGGCCAAACGACGCGATAGCCGAAGTCCACGACGGCCTCATCGTTGGCGTCAACCTTCAAATCCCAGGCGAAAACGCCGCGTCGATCGTCGACGTTCGATTTGGTCGGCGTGGATCGGCCGATGAATTCGACTTTGATGTCGGCATTGTTCGAGACAGGGATTTGATCGAGAACGCTGACGGCCATTGTGCGTTCGTGCAAATTCTTGACGCTGATCTTGAACATGCGCACGTCGGTTCGAGACGTGGAAATGAGACCTGTCTCGCCTCGCTTTTCTTCGACCAGCGAATGCTTGACGCGGATCAGGTCGTCAACGCCAAAGCCGAGTTCGTGCTTTTCGCCCGGCGACAGAATTGGCAGCGCGCTGACGCCGACGTACGTACCGTCGCGGAAGAGCGAAACCGGACCCGGCAGAAGGGGTGTTCCGTCCGGCGTCACGAGAGATGCATAAAGGTAGGCCTTCGCATCCTCCCGCGGTACGGTTTTTATGCTGAGGGTGGGCTCCACCTTATCGGCAAGAAGCTGGACGCGCTTGGCCTCGCCCGTGTTGGGCACACTGCTGCGGCCCGGCACGGCGAACACCGCCTGGAAGGGGGACGCGATGACGCTGGCTTGTCTGACCGCGATCGGTGCGGGCGCGGCCGCCATGGCAAGTTCGGCGGGGGCGTCCTGCATTGCTTCCGGCTCGGCCAATTTGCGCCTGAGTTGATCGACGTCGCCGGAACCGACGCCGGCCACTGGACGCGGCGTTGGCGGAGGCTGGGGGAAATCGACAGTGATCGTGTTGAGTTCCGGGATCGCGGCACTCGCATTCGGTCGCGTCGTCGATAGGGTCAAGGCCGCGTTTTCCCACGTTTCACCGCTGTTCTGGCTGATTTCTGCGCGGCGGACGAGCGAGAGAGAGGGCGCGGTCGTCTTATCGCCGGTTGAGAGCCGCGCGTCGTAGAGTGGCGTCCAGGACGCACCCGCGACCTGATAACGGACCACGAGATCGGCATCGACTGGGGCCAGCGCCTCAAGGTGCACCTTCACCTCCGTGCGCTCCGCTTCGGCGGGCGACACGCCGGCAAGTTTCTTTTCCAGATCTTCGATCTGACGATCGAGCGCACGCATCTTGACCTGCGCGTCAACCGCGTTGCGCTGTGCTTCCAAGCTCCCTGTCGCGATCGTGGTCAATATCTGTGACCAGTCTTCGCTTCGTTCTGCGCCTTGCGCCGGGGCCGGGCGTGTCGGCAACTGACTCAGATTACTGATCAGGGCTTTTTGCGCGTCGGCGGCCTGCATCTGAGCTTCGGCCGCGCTGCGCTGGTCGCGCAGAATGACGATCTCGTCCTCGATGCGGCGGCGCTCGCTGGCCGCGACAACTGCATCCGTGCTCGGCACCATCAAGCGGCGGCTGTCGACCGATCCGATTTCCAGCTTGCCGGTGGCAAGCCCTTCGACGCGAATGGAGCTTGCGACTGCGTCGGCTGGGATGTCGGACAGCACGACCGTTTGTAAGCCCTTCTCAAGCCTGACCTTAGCAACCCGGCTGACTTCGGCCCCTTGCGGAAAGATCGTGACAGCGTCGACGCGCGATTGCGTCACGATGTCGGCGGCGTTTGCAGAGCCTGGCCAAGCGAGGAGCAGAACGAAAAAGACGAAGCGGCGCATGGGCTAGTTCCTGACTGACGGTTGCCATCGATCGGGCCGGGTCGGACCCTCACCAAGGCTGGTGATGGCGCAACGGGACCGAATTATGGCTTAGGGCGGACAAACGAGCCGCTGTGGGCCGACGGGCGTCAGTGTCGAAGCGAGGCCTGGACCACGCGGTAGGCCCAATCGAGCCACGGCAGAAGCGCTGTGACGTCGGCGGCGTCGACCGTCGGCCCGGTCCAGATTCTGAGACCCGGCGGCGCATAGCGGTGTCCCGCGATGTCAAAAGCAGCGCCCTCGGCTTCGAGGCAAGCCGCCATGGCGGCCACGAAACGGCGCTGAGCCTGATCGTCAAGCTGGCTGAATGCCGGAGCGACGATCGAAATGGCGACCGAGGTCAGAGAGCGGGTCGCCGGATCGGCAACCGGATCGGCGGCCCAATTGGACGCCGCCAGCCAATTCCAAACAATGGATGCGTTGTGCCGGGCGCGCGCGCGCAAGCCGGCGTCCGCGCCAGAGGCTTCGGCCCAGGCCACGGCTCGGCGGCAATCTTCAACGCAGAGCATCGATGGCGTATTGATCGTCTGACCGTTGAAAAGGGCTTCGTCGATGTCGCCCTCTTTTGCGAATCGGAAAAGTTTAGGGATCGGCCAATGCGGCGTATAGGTGACGGCGCGTTCGACCGCGCGCGGCGACAGGATCAACACGCCGTGGGCGGCTTCGCCTCCAAGACACTTTTGCCAGGAGAACGTCGTCACATCGAGTTTTGACCAGTCCATGGGCTGGGCAAATACGGCTGACGTGGCATCGCAAAAGGCTAGTCCCTGGCGATCTTTTGGAATCCAATCGAAATTCGGTACGCGGACACCAGAGGTGGTGCCGTTGGCCGTAAATATGATGTCGCGCGCGACGCCGGCTCGGGTGAGGTCCGGCAGATGGCCAAATGTTGCGTCATGGATGACGGCATCGCGAAGTTTCAATTCGTCGATGACGTCGCGGACCCAGAGATGGCCAAAAACATCCCATGCAAAGACGTCAATGCCGCGCGCGCCGAGCAACGACCATAGTGCCATTTCGAATGCGCCGGTGTCGGAGCCCGGCACGATGGCCAGCCGATAATCGCGCGGCAGCTGCAGCAGTCGCGTCAAAGCTGCAATAAGATCAGCCAATGCGGCGCGTCCGTCGGCCGAGCGGTGCGAGCGGCCGAGCAATGTTCCGTCCAGCCAGGCCGGGGACCATCCCGGCGGCTTGGCGCATGGACCGCTCGAGAAGAACGGACGCACAGGCTTGATCGGCGGTTTGGCGATGCCGGACATGTTGGACAGCGTTGTTTTGAGTTGTAATTGAGTTCTACTGGTCAAACCCGCAGCGGTGGCGCGCAGACTGGCGCGGACGCACGCCTCCGTCAACACCGTGCGAGCGCATGAAAAAGACGGCTTCCGCCGGAAGCCGCCTTTCATATGTGAGGTCAATGCCGGATGTCAGTTGAGGTCGAGACGGATACCCGTGCGCAGCTGATGCTGGCCGACGTCCTTAATCTCGATGCGGCTGTTGCCGGACAGCACGTCGCTGTTCACGGTCAAACCGCCGTTCTGCCACATGTAGCGATAGCCGGTGTCCCACTTGATGCTCTCGGTCAACTGAACCGCGACGCCGGCCATCAAGGCTCCCGCAACATCCCACGACTTCTTCGTCGTCGTGCCTTCGGAGATGGTGGACGTATTGGGCAAGATGTTATCGCCGCAGTTGCGCGTTGGATCTGTGTTGTTTGAGAGGCTTGAGCATTCAGCAAACTCCGACGCCGTGCGCGTCAGCTGCCGGTAGGTGACGCCGACACCGGCGCCAATGTAAGGCGTGAACCGGGTGCTGTTGCGGAAGTCGTAGTAGAAATTGAGCATGCCGATATCCTGCTCGAAGTCGACCTTCTCCTGCCGCTGCACGGCATAGGTGACGGTGTCGAACGACCCCGGCGCAACGATAGCCGTCAGCACTTGATCGTAGTCCTGATCGCCTGGGCCGATCTCGGCGCGCGTCGAAAGTTCGACGGCAATTTCCGCGCGGATGGATGGGGTGATGTAGCGACCGGCGCCGATGCTGCCGAATTCGATGGGTTCGACGTCATCAGTATCGCGGGAGGTCATGGGTGTGTCGAGTTCATCGAGGTCGCCGTTGGCCATCCACGAGGCGCCCGTATCGAAACGGACGTAATACTCAGCGTCATAGACGGGGATCGGGGCCGGTGCGGGAACCGGCACGGCAGCGGCGTATGGATCTCTGACGCCGGTGTAGATCACATCGCCACCGGCGACAGCGGGGGTGACCGCAGCCATGGCAATTAAGGCCGCAATTATCAGGCGCGCACGATTGGTCTGCATCATCTTCGTCCCCTCAACGGAAACGCGGGGCAACCGCGCTCCGGCTAACCGGTCCTGCCGGCGGGGACGTCGAAACCGATTGGATCTCCGGCCACTCTCAAGACATCCAGGGCCTGCAGCCGGAACAAGGGGGCTGCCGCCAGACGCACACAGGAACCCGGACAACGCATCTCTCAAATGACCCGATGATCGGTCGCCGAACTGGCCCCGTCGGGTCAATCCGGGCTCTTTGCAAAAGCCCGGATCTTTCTTCTTCGTCTCACGGGCGAAGCCGAGACCCCGCCCAATTCAAACAACGCGAGCCGGTGCGGCTCAGCGGAAATCGTAGCGTAGACCGACCCGGAACTCGTGCGCGCGGATGGCTTCAACGGTCGGATCCTCGGCCACCGGCACAGTCGTGACGATCGGGCCAGTGGCGACTTCGCCGAGATAGAGGAAGCGGTAGCCGACATCGAGATAGAGGTTGCGTCCGCTGTCCACGGTGACTGGACCATCTTTCGAGCTGCCGCCGACGACCGACTGGCCGCCGCGAATTTTGGTCGTGAAGCCCGCCATGACGGCGCCCGCGACGTGCGTTTCGTCGCCTTCCTCGATCGTACCGGTACAGCCGCAGGTGCTGGTGGCAATGCCGGTGGTCGTCTGATTGTAGGTGACGCCGAGACCGACGCCGACATAGGGCGAGAAGCGGCCACCGCGATTGAAATCGTAATAAAGGTTGAACAGCACCACATCGCTTTCGATGCCAAAGCTGCGCTCGCCATCGAGGGCGGCATAGTGGTCAAGAAGCGTGCCGCTGGCGTCGGCTTCAAAGCGATGGTCGTAGGTGACGTCGCCGCGGATGGTGGGCGTGAAGTAGTAGCCAATCCCGCCGCCCAGCGTCCACGTGCTTTCGATTTCCTCGTCGACAAGATCGTAAATGCCGATTTCGGTCATGTCCGGATCGTCATGCACCGCATAGCCGCCGTCGATGCGCGCATACCACGACGGCCCGGCGGAAAGCGGCGCTTCATAGCCGACGTCCTTCATGCCGTTTCCGTACAGGTCAGCCGCCCTTGCGGGCGCGGCGGCGGAGACCAGTACAGCGCAACCGATCAAAAGGGCGGCACGCGAAATCATGAGCGAATTCCCTGCTTCGACCTGACAGCGTCCACGGATGTGGAAGCGCGTGACTTGTCCTTCACCAGAGAAAATGCCGGATAAGACTTAAGGGACACTTAATCAGCGGAGCAAAATGAAACGCCGCCGTCGGAGCCGACGGCGGCGGAAAACGTAAAGCAAAGGTTAAGACCCGTTAGGCGGCCTGGGCCGCGATTTTCACGGCATCAACGATGTCGCCGACGACGGCGTTGACGAGTGTCTCGTCATCGCCCTCGGCCATGACCCGAATAACGGGCTCGGTTCCCGACGGCCGGATGACGATGCGACCCTTTTCTCCAAGCTTCAATTGAGCCCCTTCGATTGCCTTGCGCACGCGCTTGTCTTCGAGCGGCTTGCCGCTGGCATAGCGGACGTTCTTCAAGACTTGCGGCAACGGCGTGAAGCGAGCGCAGACTTCCGACACGGGCTTGCCCGTCGCCACCACGCAGGCGAGGACCTGCAAGGCCGAGACAAGACCGTCGCCGGTCGTCGTAAAGTCGGACAGGACGATGTGGCCGGACTGCTCGCCGCCGACGTTATAGCCGTGCTTGCGCATGTGCTCGACGACATAGCGGTCGCCGACGGGTGTGCGCACGAGGCCGAGGCCCTGCGCCTTCAGATAGCGCTCAAGGCCAAGGTTGCTCATTACGGTCGCGACAACGCCACCCGCGGACAGCTTGCCGCGTCGGTGCCAGCTTTCGGCAATCACCGCCATGAGCTGGTCGCCATCAACGATCTGTCCCTTCTCGTCCACGATCACGACGCGATCGGCGTCGCCATCGAGCGCAATGCCAATATCGGCCCGGAATTCCTTCACCTTCTGGACAAGAAGAGCTGGAGCAGTCGAGCCGCATTTGTCGTTGATATTGTAGCCATTCGGCTCGACACCGATTTTGATGACCTCGGCGCCCAATTCCCACAGCGCCTCGGGGGCGACCTTGTAGGCAGCGCCATTGGCGCAGTCGATCACGATGCGCAAGCCGGTCAATTTCAGGTTTTTCGGCAGCGTGCGCTTGGCGAATTCGATGTAGCGCTCCTGTGCGCTTTCGACCCGTTGCGCGCGGCCGATGTTTCCGGCGGAGGCGAGCATGGTGCGACTGTCGGCTTCAATTAAACGCTCGATCTCCAATTCCATGTCATCGGAGAGTTTGTAGCCATCCGGATCAAACAGCTTGATCCCGTTATCTTCGTATTTGTTGTGCGAGGCTGAAATCATGACGCCGATGTCGGCGCGCAACGAGCGCGTCAGCATGGCCACGGCGGGTGTCGGCATGGGACCGAGGAGGAAGACGTCAACGCCGACGGAGGTGAAGCCGGACATCAGCGCGGCTTCGAGCATATAGCCGGATAATCGCGTGTCCTTGCCGATGACGACACGATGACGGTGCGATCCCGTCTGGAACAGCTTGCCGGCAGCCATGCCCACCTTCAGCGCCACTTCGGAGGTCATGGGATGGGTGTTGGCTAGACCGCGTATGCCATCGGTGCCGAAGTAACGGCGGGTCATGATTTGCAAGCTCCCTCGTTCCGGCCTGTGTGGCCGCGTTGCTTTTACCGACACCTGGCGGGGCACACTATAGATGGGGCCGCGTGTCTTGTCGCGCGACGGTCCGGGATCGCTGATCGAACTCTGTGCGCAATGCTTATACCGCTGCTGCTCCCGCGTATCGCGAAAGTGGCCAGCATCCTGATCCAGCGGCTGGATTTGGCGGCTGACCGGAGCATGGGAATCAGATCATAGCAATCTCTGGCGCTGCGGTAAGCGGCGGCGTGCAATGGTTGTCTATGAGGAATTCCATGGCTCATTTCCTGTCCGTCGCCAATCGCAAGGGTGGGGTCGGCAAGTCGACGACGGCGGTCATGCTGGCGCACGCGTTTGCGGCCTGGGGTGGAAAGCGCGTGCTGGTCATGGATCTCGACAGCCAGTGCAACGCGTCACTGATCCTGATGGGCGGCGAAGCCTGGTCGGCAGCGCGCAAAAAGGGGCTGACCATCTCGGACTATTTCTTCGACCTGTTCGACGAGACCTATCCCGAACCACGGGATTTTCTGGCGCACAATGTCGGCGATGTCCGGCAGGCGTCGGGTAAGCCGCTGGCCATTTCCCTGCTGCCCGGCTCGCTGATGCTGGAGGACGTACAAGGTGAACTCTATGTCAAAGAGGCGCATCAATCGAAAGACCCCGATGTCGTCGCGCAGCGGGTGCGCGGGCGGCTGGAGCGGCTGTTACGGCGGTTTGAGCAAAGCTATGACGTCGTCATTCTGGATTGTCCGCCTGGCCTCTCGTTTGCAGCCCTGGCGGCGCTGAAAATTGCCGACCGGGTCATTGTACCGTTCCGGCCTGATTACGTGTCGCAACTCGCCGTCGACCGGATCGCGCTGCTCATCGAAGAAATGAGAAGTGAAGCGGATCTGGCCGGGCTGCCGCTTTCGGAGCGACGCTATGCGTGCCTGGCCAACGGCGTGCGCCCAACCGGCAAGGACCGCCTGCTGATCGAGGAAATCGGACTGCTGCATCCAATGCTCGGAACGCAGATCCCTCATTCAGACGCCATCGCCAATGCCTTCGACTGGGAAGCGCAGAGCAAAACGATCGAAGAAAAATACGGTGCCGGTGCGGGGCCGCTCAAGGCGCTCTATGATGAAGTCGCGCAGGGCTTCTTAATGCAACGCGCGGCTTGAGGACGATCAGGATGGGCAAGGCAACTCGATCCCTTTCCGGAGCGAGCCAGAAGAAGTACTTCCGCGAACTGTTTCACTCAGCCGATGGCGTGTCGGCGGAGAGTGCTGGGGTCCTGGGCGACATCTGCGAGCGTGAAATCTCGCAGGTGCGTGTCCGACTGCCGATCCCGGAACGAGGGCGGAAGAGCCGAGCCGCCACAACCAAGGCTGCCGATCCGGTCGCGGCGGCGGTGTCTGCCGCTTCGGACTGCACCCAACCTGGTTTCGACCCATTCGCCTTCAGCGTCGTCGTTGTGGTCACCAAGGAGGGCCGCGAGGGCCTCGCTCGCAAGCTCGAGGCGATCGCGTCGGCTGATGACCTGCGCCAACTCGCCAAGGCGCAGCATGTCGCCCTGCCCGATGGCAGTCTGACAATCGATGGTCTACGCGCCGCCATCATCGAGGGCGCCTTGCAGCGCGTTGCCAATCGCAAGGCGGCCGCAAGCTAGCCCAGACCCGTCTCGGTGCCGCGCATAACGGCTTGCCATACGCGCACGGCCTGGACTGTGTCGGCGACGTCATGCACCCGCACGATCTGCACGCCTTGCGCAATTGCGCAGAGGGCGGCGGCAATGGAGCCCGGCACGCGCTGTTTCGCATCCTCCACGTTGCACAGCTGCCCAATCAGCTTCTTGCGCGAGGCGCCGAGCAAAACCGGTACGCCAAGGCCATGATAAAGGCTCATCGCCTGCAGGACGGCAACATTGTGCTGGAGGTGTTTGCCGAACCCGATGCCGGGATCGACGACGATCCTGTCGCGCGCGATGCCGGCTTCCTCGCAGGCTGCAATGCGGCCGGCAAGAAAGTCGAACACATCGAGGACGACGTCGCGGTATTGCGGGTTGACGTTCATCGTCTTGGGGTCGCCTTGCGCGTGCATCAGCATGATCGGCTTGCCGGTTTCGGCGGCCGCGGCGAGTGCGTCGGGATCATGCGTCAGGGCGGAGACGTCGTTGAGGATGTCAGCGCCGGCTGCAGCGGCCCGATGCATGACATCGGCCTTGCGGGTGTCGATGGAAATCCTGGCGGACGTTCGCGCCCGCAAGCCCTCCAGAACAGGCATGACGCGGTGCAGCTCCTCGTCGAGGGGGACAGCGTCCGATCCCGGGCGGGTGCTTTCGCCGCCGATGTCGAGGATATCGGCGCCTTCATCGACCAGCCGCAACCCGTGATCGATGGCTGATTGAACGCTGGCGAAGCGGCCGCCGTCGGAAAAACTGTCGGGTGTGACGTTGACGATGCCCATGATGCGCGGGCGGTCCATCGACAAGCCGGCGAAATCCGGCCGTTGCTCCACGAGATTGTCGAACGTCTGCCACATCTGTTCGCCGTGGAACGGGGGGTGATACCAGTCCTGATTGGCAAACCCGAACGTGCCCTCGGCCGGGATGAGCTGCACGCGTTTGGCGGGTTCAGCAGCGGCATCGATGAGTTCGACGTCGGCGAAGCCGAGATCGCTGCGGCCGCAAAGTTTTTCCTGCGCGCCTGAGCGGTCGCGGTCCAGGCGGCTGCGATCGTAGGCCACCGACACGATGGGGCGGAGATAAAAGCGGCGCGTCACGATTGTCTCCCACACAAATGCGAAACAGCCCCCGCAGAGGCGGGAGCTGTTCCTGTGTCGTGTCTTTCGCGCCTGGGATCAAGCGCCCGGAGCGTTGTCGCCGCCATCAACCCTGTGGCTGCGGAGCCATGCCGCCGGCATCGGGCTCTTCGCGCGGCTTGGAACGGCCGGCAGTCGGAACGGCCGTTCCGGCCGACCCCTTCGAGCCGTCGTTATCGTCGCGGCGCACGATGTTTTCGCCGCGCATCAGCGTCTTGACTTCTTCACCCGATAGCGTTTCGAACTCGAGCAATCCCTTGGCCACGCGATGCAGCGCGTCGATCTTGTCGTGCAGGATCTCGCGCGCCTTCTGTTCACCAGTGGTGATGAGATTGCGGATTTCCTGATCGATCAACTTGGCGGTGTCGTCGGACAGGTTTTTCGATTGCGTCACTGAGTGACCCAGGAAAACTTCCTGCTCGTTGCCATTGTAGCGAACGCGGCCGAGTTTATCGGACATGCCCCATTCCATAATCATCGCGCGGGCGAGCTGCGTCGCCATCTGGATGTCGCCGGTGGCGCCATTCGTCACGTTGTCGGGTCCGCCGAGGATGATTTCAGCTTCACGGCCGCCAAACAGAACGGCCAGACGCGCTTCGCACCAGGCGCGCGTGCGGCTATAGCGATCTACTTCCGGCAAGTTCATGGTGACGCCCAACGCACGTCCGCGCGGGATGATCGTCACCTTGTGCAGCGGATCGTAAGGCACCAGAAGCCCGACGATGGCGTGACCCGCTTCATGGTAAGCCGTGTTGCGCTTTTCTTCGTCGCTCATGACCATCGAGCGGCGTTCGGCGCCCATCATCACCTTGTCCTTGGCGTCCTCGAATTCCTGCTGGGTTACGAGACGCTTGTTGCGTCGCGCGGCAAGCAGGGCCGCCTCGTTCACGAGATTTGCCAGATCGGCACCCGAAAACCCGGGGCAGCCGCGCGCAATGGTCTTGGGATCCACGTCGGGAGCGAGCGGAACCTTCTTCATGTGGACGCGCAGGATTTTTTCGCGACCCACCACATCGGGGTTGGGAACGGTGATCTGGCGGTCAAAGCGGCCGGGCCGCAACAGCGCCGGGTCGAGCACATCGGGACGGTTCGTTGCCGCAATGACGATGATGCCTTCGTTGGCTTCAAAGCCGTCCATTTCAACGAGCAACTGGTTCAGCGTCTGCTCGCGTTCATCGTTGCCGCCACCCAGACCGGCGCCGCGATGACGGCCGACGGCATCGATTTCGTCGATGAAGATGATGCATGGTGCGTTTTTCTTCGCCTGTTCGAACATGTCGCGGACGCGCGAGGCGCCGACGCCAACGAACATTTCGACGAAGTCGGAACCGGAGATCGTGAAGAACGGAACGTTGGCTTCACCAGCTACAGCGCGGGCAATGAGCGTTTTACCTGTTCCGGGCGGGCCGACGAGGAGCGCACCGCGGGGAATGCGGCCGCCCAAGCGTTGGAACTTCTGCGGGTCGCGCAGGAATTCGACGATTTCTTCCAGATCGGATTTGGCTTCGTCGACGCCCGCGACGTCATCGAATGTGATGCGGCCCTGACGTTCGGTGAGAAGTTTGGCGCGGCTCTTGCCAAAACCCATGGCGCGACCCGAACCCGATTGCATCTGGCGCATGAAGAACACCCAGACGCCGATCAGAAGCAGCATCGGAAACCAGTTGAGCAATACACTCATCAGCGACGGCACATCCTCATCGGATGGACGAGCCTTAAACTTGATCCCCTTTTTCTCAAGGCGTTCGACGAGCATCCGATCATCGGGTGCGTACGTCGTGAACTGCTGTCCGCCTTCGGTCAGCGCACCAAATATGCGGTTGCCCGCAATGGTTACGTCGGCGACGCGGCCGCCATCCACGGCGGCGATGAATTCGGAATACGTAATCTCGTTGCCACGGGCTTTTTGCGCCGGGCTATTGAACAGATTGAAGAGCGCCGCGAGCAGCACGAGTACGGCTACCCAGATCGCAAGCTTCTGAAAGTTGGGGTTCATCGAGCGTCCTATCGGGCCACGGGTGAGGGCCGCTGGCCGTTGGTGGAGGGTCCCGGTGTCGAAACCGGCTCCCCAATCGAGTAGTTAAGATAGGGGGAGGGGCAGGTTTTGCCAAGGCTCGGCAGCATGAGGTCAAAAACCTTCCGAATGCCTTAGTTTACGGGCGCCGGCGCAATCCGATCCTCGCTTTCGCAAATATGCTTACGACCGACCCAAATGTCCGGCGAAAATGAAGCTCGCTTCGACACCTGGCGGCGAGACCAGATCAGCAGCCATACGTGGCGTTAATCCGCCAATGACGAGAAGATCTTCGCCGGACCAAACAGCGGGCAGCGTTGCAGCTGCACGATACGGCGGCAACGTGCGGAGCGAAGTTTGCCGAAGCCGTACAAGGGATGCGCGATCAAGCGGCTGCACCATGACCGGCGGCGACGAAGTAGCGAGCCGGATAACAAACCGGCGGTCCCACGTCGCTTGTTCTCCGGGCTCAAGTCGAATGGGAGGCAGATCGGCCCGTCCACGTTCGCGAAAGACACGAATTTCACGCCGGCAGGCACGGACTTCGCATCCACCGAGGGTCACTTGAACGGATGTTTGCGTCGTCAGCGCGCGCACCAGCCGTTCGATCTCAGCCAATTGCGCGGGCGGCGAGGCCCCGCCAAACATCGCCAGGATGCGTGCGATCAAGCGCACGCGGATCTCTTCGGGAGCATCGGCAAATAATGCGCCGTCACAGGACGCATAGGCACCGGCGTGGCTGTGGAAAGCAGCGGCTTGCAGTGCGTCTGTGGCTGCTTCAAGCGCATCGACGGCGCGACGCTGGCGCGCGGCCGCAAGCGTCACCATTTCTGGTGTCAACCCAAGATTGGCAAGAACAGCATCGGCGTCACGCAGCCGAATGCGCTCGAAGCGGCGATCGGCGTTACTTGGGTCTTCAAACCAAGCGATGCCGCTGGCGCCCAGAAACGAGCGCAAGGCCTTACGCGACACGCCCAGCAATGGTCGGGCGAGCACGACGTTTGGAAAGGGCGTCAGCGGGCGCTCGGGCCGCATGGCTTGCAAACCATCGGGTCCGCTGCCCCGCGCCAGTCGCATGAGCAGTGTTTCGGCCTGATCTTCGCGCGTGTGAGCGGTTAGAACGGCGCAGCGCCCGACACCGGCTGTGACCGCGTATTCACCGAGCAGACGGTAGCGCATCCGGCGCGCCTCTGCCTGGAGACCGCGGGCCGGTTTTGGCCCGCTCCACGTCAGCACACGGTGTTCAAACCCGAGAGCGCGCGCTGCCGCTGCGACGGCTTCGGCCTCGTCGCGCGAACCAGCTCTAAGCCCGTGATCCACCGTTGCCACGACAATATTCGGCGCGGAGCTGCCGAGCGATGCCGTCCAGCGCGCCACCAAGTGCATCAACGCAACACTGTCGGACCCGCCGGACACTGCAAGGATCAGCCGCGGAAAGGCGATCAGCGGCTGAAACAACGCTGCGATCTCGTCGGTATTCGGTGTCCAGCACTCGCTCATTCACTTCGCTGCCCGTTGTGGTCGTCAAGGGCAACCGATCCGCTGGCGCTCGCTATCAGCCTTGCTTTTAAGGTGCGGCGGTGCGCTCGGATACTTGCCCGAAATCTGGCCGAGCACCCCACAGGCGTCCGGCTTCTTGCCCAGCGCCGCCAGCGCCATGCCGCGCTTCAACATGCTATCGGGGGCCTTGGGGCTGTTGCCGTAGGCCTGCGTCACGAGATCGAAGGCTTCGGCGGCGTCGGCGTAATTGCGCTGCACGTAATGCGTTTCACCCAGCCAGTAGAGCGCATTGGGGACCAGTGAATCGCGCGGGTAGGCTTTGAGGAAGTCGGTGAAACCGGCTTGGGCGGCGCCGTATTCCTGCTGCAGCAAGAACCCGTACGCGCGCTCATAGGCCTGCTTGGGATCACCGGCCGGGGCGGGATCGGTTGCTGCATAAGCCGGCGTGAAAGCCGGCGGTACATCCGGCGAACCGCGCTCGTTGACGGGCGGCGGCAGCGGAGCCGGCGCAACGGCTTGGTCTTGCGCCAAGAGACCGCCGATGGGATCGCCTGCACCGGAATTGACCGTGGTCGAGCCGAATGTGGACGCCGACCCGGCTGAAGGCAGTGGCGCGGCCGAATACGCCGGTGCGGGGCTGCGACCGGTTTGGATTTGTTCGATCTGCGAGGCGAGTGCGCGGATCTGGGTTTCGAGCGCTTCAATACGGGCATTGTCCGCACCGCCGCCGCCGACCGGCGCGACGACGCGCGGGGCCGGCGAAGCACCGCCGGACCGTGCCAGTGATTCGAGTGTGCCGATCACGACCTGCATGTCGACCAGTTGCTCTTCGAGTTGCTGCACGCGACGGCGCAACTCAGCATCGCCCGAGGATGCGCCCGCCACTCCGGCCTTGGCCTTGCCCGCGGCAGCGGTTGCGTCCGCCGGCGCTTGCGCCTGAGCCAGCGTGCCGGAAACACAGATGGCCACGATCGCAATCGTCAGCCTGAAACGCCGCTTCGATGTTGTATCCGCCCGCACGGCCTTGCCTCACTTCTCGGCTCATTTCTGGGCCTCATTTTGGGGACTGGTCCCCGATCGCCCTGTCCACTCCTAGTACGCCGTCGGTCGAGAACCAACCCATACCGCGACCTTTGCCCAGAAGATCGATTGCCTCTTTACGGGAGGCGAGGGCCGATCCGCGTGTCGGAGGACGGTAATTCCGTGACGCGCTGCCCGGTCAGCACGGTCACTGCCCGCCGATTCTGCGCCGCACAATCGGCCGTGGAGCAGGTCGCGATGGGGCGGGACTTGCCTTGCGGCGAGATGGCAAGGCGTTCCGGTGCGACGCCCTCCTCGATCAGGCGACGAAAAACTGCTTCAGCGCGATCGGCTGCGAGCCGCTCGACACCGGCGGCGTCGAGCGAGGGATCGTCGGAGTGCCCTTCCACGACAGCCGATAAATTGTCGTTGCGCTTCAGCCACCGAGCTTGGGCGGCCAGAACGGAGCGGGCGCGCGATCCCAGTTCGGCGCTGCGCGCGGCAAAGAAAACACGATCGCCGGCCTCAAGCATGAAGCTGTCCTCGGTGCGTCCGCCAATGGATCTTGGCGTCGTCACCCATTTGGCGGTCACCGGCACCGGCGCGGCCGGCGGTTCCGGCGTCGCTGCGGTCTCGGCTGGCGCTGCTTGCGGCACCGCCTTGCTGTCCAGCTGATACAGTTCCGACAGATGACGACGTGCTTCCGGCACGGAAGAATGGCGCGGATCGCGGACCACGAACAGTTCCAAAAGGCGGCGGGCCTCGTCAAAATGCGCCGCTTGCAATTCCGTGATCGCAGCGGCGAAGAGTGCGTCCGGCGTGCGAGGATCGTCAGGCGCTGCCTGTGGCACAAGACCGTCGGGCAACGTCTCGATCAAATCGTAGAGCGGATCTTGGGACAAACCGTCCGGTAACTCTTGCGCCGTTGCAGCACCCGACAGCGCAACGCCAAGCGCGACTAAAGATACGAGCGCGACAAAGCCGGCGCGGCGCCCGACTGTCGCGTCGCCTAGCCCATCAGCCCGTCGCGATGTCACGCACCCGGTCATGCGAAACCTTCCTGCCGTCCACAGCCTAGGATAGCCGGAGCATTAGGGCTAAACTTTGCCTATTGCCGGTTAGAATGGCCACACACGGGCGACAAAACGAAGGTCGAGCGAAACGATCATGCAGGCGCTCGCAAGCAATCGCGCGTTAGGAAATCAAGACGCGACGCGGCTGTTTAAAACAGTCTGCGCGCGGCGATTCTGGGCCCAGCAGGAGATGTCATCGCAAACGGCAACCGGCCGTTCCTTGCCGTATGAGATGGTGCGCATGCGTGCCGCTGGAATGCCGGCGGAGGCGAGATACGTGCGAACGGCGGTGGCGCGGCGAGCGCCGAGGGCGATATTATACTCGCGCGTGCCGCGCTCGTCAGCGTGACCTTCGACGGTGATCGTGAAGGCGGGATACTGCTTCAGCCACTGCGCCTGCTTGGCGAGCGTGGTTTGGGCCTCCGGTGTCAGGTCGGAGCTATCGGACGAAAAGTAGACGATGTCGCCGGCATTGATCGTGAAGTCGCGGGGCGTGCCGGGAACGACGGGGCCCTTGCCATCCGGACCGAGGCTGGCGGCATCGGCGCCGCTTTCCTTGTTGGCGCAGCCGGCGACCGACAGGGCGCATAACGCGACCATAAGGAGGCGAGCAAAACCGCAGCAAAGGGAGTGGACCGTCATCATCGACCTCATCGCGCTCATCCGAAGGCGCTGGCGCCTTGCCATCGGGAGTGGGCATCCCACACGCCTGCCGCGGCGCGAGGGTTTGCCCGCTAAAGCTCGTTGCCATAAACTCGTTGCCATTCAAATGTGGCGTTACGAGGGGAATTACCGCCTGGACGTTTCCACGGCGGGTCTACTTGTGTTTGAAAACACTTAGCCTGTCTCAACCCTGTCGCACACCGGCAGTGCTGTCGCATCGGCCGAACAATTCGATAACCCTGGGGAAAAGACCACGCCGTTGAAAAGAGGCAACGCTTGCGGCGCCGTATGTGGCTGAATTTCACCCGGCGGCGCCTCTGCGCGGCCTTCGAGTTCGTGAGTCGATCGTTGGACTGTTCGAATCAGCGTGGGCCAAAAAGAGAAAGACCGAATTGCAGTCGCGTGAGCGAAAGCAATCCGGTCTTAATCTCACGATCGTCCGGCTCGTTAGAACCGGATGGACCCCAGAATCTCTTAGCGAGCTTCCGAAGCGACCGGCAGGTCAGCGCCGAGCTTCATCGGAGCAGCTTCTTCACGGCGGCAAGCACCGAGAGCAACGGCCACAATAGCGGCAGCGAGAACGATAGCGCCCTTCATAGTCTTTCTCCTGTAGTGTCCCAGAAAATCCGGGAGGGATTAGCGAGCCACTTCCGTGGCGGCCGGAACCTCAGCACCGAGCTTCATCGGTGCCGCTTCTTCGCGACGGCAGGCGCCTAGAGCAACAGCTACTAAAGCAGCGGAGAGAACGATCAGCCCCTTGATACCCTGCATAACGATCTCCTGTTGCGTTCAACGTCTAACCACATACTTGGGTACCGGCATGGGGGTTTTCGATCAAGAACTGAGGCACCAAACGAGCTGTTTTTGACCCCGGTAGATGCGAAAATACCACGCCGTGTTTCATGCTCCTCACGCTTCAATCTTCGCGATTGCGAAATGATCTAACATGCGGAACGTACGCATAAAATTGCCGAAGCGCATGGGCTACGACAGAGCTCTAAATGTGCCCGAAATTCGTTAAAGCGGGGTTAAGCCGTGTGTCAGTTCAGGAGCGGTGACCAAGCCGGATCGGAAGCAAACGACGGCGTCGGAATCACCCGTTCGTTGTAACCGGTGATATCGACCGAATAGATTCGGGCTCCGTTATTGCTGCCCTGGCCTTCCCGGAAGAACATCAAAACGCGCCCATTGGGAGACCACGTCGGGCCCTCATTATGAAATCCTTCCGTAAGGACCCGCTCGCCGGAACCGTCGGGGCGCATGACGCCGATGAGGAAACGTCCCGACAGTTGCTTCGTAAAGGCAATGTAGTCGCCGCGCGGAGACCAGACAGGGGTCGAGTACCGGCCTTCGCCATAGCTGAGCCGACGCGCGCCTGAGCCATCGGAATTCATCAGGTACAGCTGTTGAGTGCCCTCACGATCGCTTTCAAAGGCGATCTGCTTTCCATCAGGCGAATAGCTGGGACCGGTGTCAATCGCATCCGTCTGGGTCAGGCGGCGGGTCTGGCGGGTGCGCAGATCCATTTCAAACAGCGAACTCGAGCCTTCCGACTGCATGGAAAAGATCACGCGCTGGCCGTCGGGCGAAAATCGCGGCGCAAATGTCATCCCTGGGAATTCGCCAACGACTTCGCGTTGCATCGTCTCTAGGTTGAGCAGGAAAACGCGCGGCTGATCGCGGGTGTAGGACATGAACGTGATTTCATTGCGCGTTGGGGAGAAGCGTGGCGTCAGCACGATTTCCGAGCCCTTTGAGAGGACGCGCACATTGGCGCCATCCTGATCCATGATGGCCAGCCGCTTGACACGCTTTTCCTTTGGACCGGTTTCGTCGACGAACACGACGCGACTGTCGAAATAGCCTTTTTCCCCGGTCAGGCGCTCGTAGATCTGATCGGCGATGATGTGTCCGACGCGGCGCCAATTCGCTTCCGCCGTCGCAAACCGCTGTCCGGCGAGCTGTTTGCCGGTCGCCACATCCCACAAACGGAATTCCGAGGACAACCGGCCGCTGGCATCGCGCGTGACGCGCCCGACCGTCAAAGCATCGGCGCCAATGGAGCGCCAATCAACCATGCGCGGGGGCGCATTTATGTCGCGAACGGCCTCTAAAAAGGAAGCTCGATCCAGCGGCTTGAAAAGGCCCGAACTTTCCAGGTCGTTGGCGACGACATTAGAGATCTCAATGGCTAGTTGGGGATTGTCGCCGACGAATTCCGGGATGGCGATCGGGATTGGCGACAGCGAGCCCTCCGACTGCCGCCCGGTCAGCTGCGCCGACGCTGGAGCCGTCACCAGCATCACGACAAGCCCTGAGAGCAGCGCCACTCCGGCCCGTCGCAACAGCGCGGACGCGGACGCGGAGCGAAATTGGCGGAGTGATAGAAACGTCAGCGCAAAAGTGGTCATGAATTCCGTCATCTGATGGGCAGCGGCATGGAATGGGCGACGGCAGGGCCGTCGTTATGTGCGTAGCGATACAATTGCATGTGACCGGCGATTAGGGTCAAAGCGCGGCAAACTGTGCGAGGTCGGGCTTAGAGCATACTGCTCGGGTCGAACTCCCAGATGATCTCCTTCCAACCGCTTTCATAAAGGTTAGGCGGGAGGTCATACGGTTGGCAGCCCCTCACCGCCCGCAACGCCGATTCGGTGGCAAGGGCCGCAAGGGGGCCGGATGCTGGTTTCTCGATCTTGGGATCGGCCTCCAGCGTTCCGTCGGGCCGCATCCTCCAACGCAACGTCACGATGGGCGTTTCAGTACCGCCCCCGGCACCCGGCAGTCGCCAGCAACGAGCGATCTGGGTGCGCAACATTCCGCGCAGCAGATCTTGTTCTCGCACCGCGAGAACCGTGTCGTTGCCGGTTGCGGTGCCTGCCGTGGGCCCGCGATAGTCCGTCGGCTTGGTGGGCTCGGAGGCACTGGTCGGAGCGCCTTTCTTCGTCGGATCCTTATCGAGAAGCGCGGCGAGGCGGTCCGACACCGTTGCCTGCTTTTTCTTCTCGTCTTCGTCCTTTTTGCGCTTTGCCTCGGCGGCTTTCTTTTTCGCGTCGTCGGCTTTTTTCTTCTGCTCGGCCTTCTTCTTCTCGTCGGCCTTTTTCTTTTCTTCGGCAGCCTTCTTCTGCGCGTCCTCGGTCGCTTTCTTGTCTTCCTCCTGCTTTTTCAACTCATCCGGAGTGGGCCCCGGCGGGGGAGGTGGCGCCTCAGCAAGCTTTTCAGCAATTGGGTCGGGCTTAGCCGGTTCGGGTTTTGGCGGTTCGGGGGGCGGCGTCACCTCAGCGGGCTTGGGCGGCTCGGGAGCAGGATCGGGTTTTGCGGGTTCCGGTTCTGCCGGCGGCGTTGGAGCCAGCACGGGCTTGGGCTTATCAGCCTCCTGCTTGGACTGAACATCGACGGGCTTTTCGCTCGCTTTGGCTTCCAGCTCTTTGGATGTTTCGCTGCCCTGCTTCAGCCGCAGGAATTCGGACGGCGTGATCATCGCCACCGCGATCGGCTCGGGTTCTTCGCGGCGCAGTTCAGGCGTCTGCTGGATGGCGAAGATCGACCAAGCCAGCAGGGCTGCATGCATCAGGATCGATATGGAGAGCCCGGCGCGCACCGTTGCTCCTAGCCTCCGTCCTCGACTTCGGTCACGAGCGAGACTTTCTTGAATCCGCCCGCGCTGATGCGGCCCATCACCTTCATGACGGTGCCGTAGTCGATTCCCTTGTCGCCACGAACGTAGATCTGTTCATCGACGCCGTTTTTGGCGATCGCCTTCAGCTTTTCGGCGATTTCAGCCAGTGGAACCTTGGTTTCGCCGATAAACGTTTCGCCGTTGCCGGAGACCGAGATCGTCAGCGGCTCCTTGGAGCTTTCAAGCTGTTTGCCCTGCGACTGCGGCAACTCGATGGGGACGCCGACGGTCAGCATCGGCGCTGCGACCATGAAGATGATCAGCAGAACCAGCATCACGTCGACCATTGGCGTGATGTTGATTTCGCTCATGGGCGCCTTGCGGCTGCGGCGGCGGCGTCCACCCCCACCGGCATTCATCTTGATACTGGCACCCATGGCGGCCTAGCTCCTGACGTCGATCTGACGCGAGACGATCGCGGAGAATTCATCCGCAAACGCTTCGAGACGCTGGCTGATGGCGGCGCTGTCCGCGGAAAACTTATTGTAAAAGACGACCGCGGGAATGGCGGCAACCAGGCCGAGCGCGGTGGCAAAGAGCGCTTCGGCGATGCCGGGGGCCACGACGGCGAGGTTGGTGTTTTTCGAAATGGCGATAGCCTGGAAGCTCACCATGATGCCCCAGACGGTGCCGAAGAGGCCGACGAAGGGCGCCGTCGATCCGACGGTGGCGAGGAACAGCAAACGCCGGTCAAGCCGTTCCATTTCGCGGCTGATCGTGACGTCCATGACTTTTTCGACGCGCATTTGAATGCCGCCCAGGGCGCGAATGTTGCCTTCAACCGAACGCTTCCACTCACGCATGGCCGCAACGAACAATGCCGCCATCGAGATATTCGGCGATCGCGAGAGCTGGTTATAAAGCTCATCGAGCGACTGGCCGGACCAGAACGTCTGCTCGAAGAGATCTGCCTCGAGCCGCGCGCGGCGGAAGGCAAATAGTTTTTCAACGATGATCGCCCACGACCAGATGGAGGCGATGAAGAGGCCTGTCATCACCAACTGGACGGTGAGCGAGGCATGAATGAAAAGTTCGTAGAACGAGACGCCCGGCGTTGCGGCCGGGAGGGTCGCCTGGGCGACGTCCGCTGGGTTCATTGGTCTTCCGCCGTTCGAGATCCGTTGAGGGCTTCACATGTCGTGGTCGCATGGCGCAGCATTCAGGCCGTCCACGCCATGGGGTGACGGGACCTCGATCGTTACGCACACTCTCACTTGCCCCGTATCCCCCGATACCGCCAAGACCGCATGTTGCCGCGCAATATGACGAAAGCGAGGCTTGGTCCGGTTTCGTAGAAACCGAATTGGTAATTGTTGCTCATGGTTTTGACGGACGACGCGGTAGGGACCGGAGTTATCCGGCTGGCTGCTCCACCAGCGCACGCCATTCACCGCTCGCGCGGTTATAAACGATGACTTCACCCGTCTCCATTTCGTAGAGCCAGCCGTGAATGCCGACGCGGCCCTCCTCTACACCTTTGCGCACGATGTCGTAGGTCATGAGATTATCAAGTTGAAACTGGATGTGAGCGGCAACGGTCGCCATCAGCATATCTTCCGGTTCGATCCCGGCGGCGCGGATGAGGTCGTGGGCGGGACGGGTGTAGTCGACCCAGCGGCCAAGGTGGGCTTCGGCTCCCGGCGGAATGGGCTCCAGCAACGCTTGAATGCCCCCACATCCGGTGTGACCGCAGACCACGATGTCGTCGATGCCGAGATGCCCGAGTGCATATTCGATGGCTGCCCCGACCGAGTCCTCGTCTGCGCCGCACGGCGGCACGCAATTGGCGATATTACGAATCTCAAATAACTCACCGGGGTCGGCCGAGGTGATCTGGGATGGGACGACGCGGCTGTCACAGCAGCCGATCCACAGCAGTTTGGGCTTCTGTTTTGCCTGTGCCAGCCTAGAGTAAAAGGCCTTGTCGCGACCAAAGCGCTGCCGGAAGCGCTCGTAACCCTCCATTGCGTCCTTGATGTCGAGGTCGATACCCTCAGCATTCGTTTTTGTCGTCATGGCCACCCCGGTAACACCCCAACACCACCTTCGGGCGTGCGCGCGCCGATGTCCAGCCGAACAGTCCCACGACCGCCCTTCATCCTGATCCAGTGAAGCCGGTTCGGATGGCGCTGGAAAGACGGAGCGGCTTACCAGAGACCGCGACGAGCACAACGGTCACCTCCGCTTCAAAGACAGATCGGCCGGCATTTTTGACCGTTTGCAAAAGCGTGACGCTGGCGCCCCCCAGGGCTTTGACGCGGGTTTCAACCTCGATGATGTCGTCCATGTGCGAGGGACGCAAGAATTCGCAATTCATCCGCCGGACAACGAAGGCCGCGGGTTCGTGACTATCGGATCCGTCGATGAGGCGGCGGCTGTCGGTGCCGAGAAGGCGCAGAAAATCGGTGCGTCCGCGTTCGCACCAGCGAATGTACGACGCATGGTAGGCGATACCGCCCGCGTCCGTGTCTTCAAAATAGACGCGGACCGGCAGCACATGCCAGCGGCCGCTGCCATCATCGACCAGGCGGCCGGCGAGATCGGGCCAGGGTTGTAGTTGGCTCATGCAGACGTTCCCAATTCGACGAGCACGATTTCGGGCGGTACGCCGAAGCGGACCGGCAGGATCGAACAGCCAAGCCCACCCGACACCAGAAGGCTGCGGCCATCTTCGACGACGTGGCCATAGGCATAACGATTGCCGTAGGCAGACGGTACAATGGGGGACCATCCGAGCAAGCGAACTTGGCCTCCGTGTGTGTGGCCGGATACAGTGAGAGCAACGCGGCCGGGGACACTGGGAAAAATGTCCGGCTCGTGCGCCATGAGGATCACCGGCGCATCGTCAGTGACCTTGGCCAGCGTACCGTCGAGATCGTCGAGGCCCTCAAAACGCATGCGACCGTTTACGGTGCCCGTGACGTAGGCGATTTGATCGGCAAGCCCGGCAAGCCAGAAGGCTTGGCCCTTCTTCTCCAACCGCACGACGTCATTTTCATAGACCGGCACGCCGGCGGCTTCGAGCGCGACACGGCTGCGAACAGGCCGACGTCTTGTCGCTTGGGCGTCAGGGTCGTCCCAGTAGTCGTGATTGCCGAGGATCGCATGCACACCATGTGGGGCCTTGAGTTGGCCTAAGATCGTGGCCCAGACCTGAGGCGGCAGCGCCTGCCGAAAACGGCCTTCCGCAATTTCGTAGTCACCGAGCAAAAGGATTGCGTCGGCCCCCAGGGCATTGGTCGCTTCCACGATTTCTTCGATCCGCGCCGGCGACATCGAGGGTTGGCAGGCGTGGAGATCGGCAATGAGCGCCAGTTTCAACGTGAAGCCCGGCGGCCAGCCCGGCGGGGTGATGACGTAGCGCGTCACGGACAACCGGTAGTGCGGTTCCAAGCCGAAGGCATAGCCAGCCAGGCCGACACCACAGCCGACCAACGCCCCCAGGCCGCGAAAAAATGTGCGCCGCGTGATCACGCGCCGTCTGCCTCGTCGGTGAAGAGATCGGGTACGGCGTTGCGTGCCGGACCTGACATTCCCAGATGCCGCCAGGCTTTTGGCATGATGACACGGCCACGTGGCGTGCGGCCGATGAACCCCTGCTGGAGCAAGTAGGGTTCGACGATTTCTTCAAGAGCATCGCGCGGTTCCGACAAGGCGGCCGCAAGTGTTTCAACGCCGACGGGTCCGCCTTCGTAGTGTTTTGCGATGCACATCAGATAGCGGTGATCGAGCGCATCGAGGCCTTGGCTATCAACTTCGAGGGCGCGCAGTGCCGTGTCAGCAATGCCGGCATCTATTGTTTCGACGCCAGCGACGGCCGCAAAGTCACGCACCCGGCGAAGCAGTCGGCCGGCAATTCGCGGCGTGCCCCGCGCCCGGCGCGCAATTTCGCGCGCACCGTCGGGCCGCAGCGGGGCGCCAAGCACGCGAGCGCCTCGCGTCACCACCAGTTCGAGTTCCTCGTTGGTATAAAAGTTGAGCCGCACTGGGATACCGAAGCGGTCACGCAGAGGCGTCGTCAGAAGGCCGGAACGGGTTGTGGCACCGACGAGGGTAAACTTCGCCAAGTCGATCTGCACGGAGCGGGCGGCCGGGCCTTCGCCGATGATCAGGTCGAGCTTGAAATCCTCCATCGCGGGATAAAGGATTTCCTCGACGGCGGGGCTCAGGCGATGAATTTCATCAATGAAGAGAACGTCGCGGTCTTCAAGATTGGTCAAAAGCGCTGCGAGATCGCCCGCCTTTGAGATCACGGGGCCAGACGTCGCACGAAAACCGACACCCAATTCCCGGGCCATGATCTGCGCCAGCGTGGTCTTGCCAAGACCTGGTGGACCGGCAAATAGCACGTGATCGAGCGCATCGCCGCGCGCTTTGGCGGCTTGGATGAAAACCTTCAGATTGGCTCGTGCCTGCTCCTGCCCGATGAATTCGTCGAGCGATTGCGGGCGGATCGAAGCCTCGAAGGCATCAACCTCGCGTTTGGCTGGAGAGATCAGGCGATCGGTCATGTTTTGTTCGTGGCGCTATTCGCTGAGGCCGTCAAGCGATCGGTACTCCGCAGCCCGGCGCGGGGTGATCATGGCACACACGCCTGCCGCAATGGCGCCAACAGCGGCCGCCAGCGCCGACCCGGGCGGCCCGCTAGCCGAGCCAAACTCAGTTCCCGCCGCACCGTAGAGGAGAGCCAGAGTTACGCCGGCGCCCATCAACATCGCGACCGGTGTGCGGTACGATCCCAGATCGGTTACGAGGTCGACCAGAGCCACAGCCAATCCGGTCACAGCGGCCGGCATAAAACCCAGCATGTAAGCAACGAGCCCACCCACAGGCAGAAACACGACCGCCGCTGTCAGTCCCTCGACGATTCCGAACGGTCCGTCGATCGCCGTCGATGCGATCGGCAGCATCACGGCGAAATACCCGATCGGTGGCCCTAGGATGAGGAAAACCAGGGTTGTCGGCGCGACCGCCTTGAGGATGGCCCAAAGCCGCAGTGTGCCTGTCCCGGCCGTCCATCGTCTCGTCTGCACGACTTCAGCCACGTTCACCCGCCTCGCGCTTCGGCAAAGCCGTTGTATGCGCGGACCGTGCTCAAGTTAAGGCGAAGGCTGGATCACGACTTGCCGGTACGGACATACGAGCGCGGTTTGGAGACGAAGCGGACGCCGACGGCGGCGCCGGAGCGCCAAGCGATGGCACATTCGACCACCATCCGGTCGAGGCGCATGTCGAGAACGAACCGGGTGGGTATCTTGGCGCGGCCGCCGAGAAGATTTTCAGACGACGCAACGAGTGTAATCCGGGCGCCTGTCGTCGAGACGTCGCGCACCAGGCAGGCCATCGGCAAACTCAGTTCCGGACTAATGATGAGCGCATTGGTTGCAGCGGATTTGCGCTGCGCAACGCGCCGCTCCAGTACCGAGGCATCTTCCGCAGCGTCGGCCGGCTCCAGCGCGGCAGCATCGGCGCGGGTGACGGGACGCAAGATCATCGGCATGCTCTCCATCACGGCACAAGGTTGTCAGTTTGATCGTTTTCCGGCAGGCCATAATTGTCGCCGAAGCGTAAACGAAACACCTCAGAGATATGATTAATTTCGAAAGGTTTTGGCCTTGGCCGTTAACCGGCGGCCTGCCCAGACCAGGAGCGCCGCGGGGAGGATTGCCAGGGCCGCGAAGGTGACGGCGTGCTTGATGCGGGCCGCGTTCAGCGCATCGAGCGTTGCTGGATCGGTTGCGCTCACATCGAGGGGCAGCTGCGGCAGGTCCGACCAGCCGAAGGAGATGACGGCTGCAATCCAGCAAAGTGCGATCAAGGTTGTCGCGATGCGCATGCAGCCTCGCTTCTATTGGATATCAGGGGTTCAGCGTGCCAGTTCCCTCAGGCCGCGGCGGATGAGCTGCGCGGTGTCGGCCGTTGTGCCAAGCTCTTTCAAGGCTGCCGCGACCGCAGCGGAGGCCTGCCCCGGATTGTAGCCGAGATTGGAAAGGGCAGAAATCGCTTCCGCGGCCGCCATGCCTTCGGCTGGCAGGCCCTCGTCGGTGGGTGCGCCTTTAGCAGCCGTGCCGGCGTTCAAACCCGTAACCGACAGACCCGGCGCCTTGTCCTTGAGTTCAGCCACAATACGTTGTGCGAGCTTCTTGCCGACACCGGGCGCCTGCTCGACGGCTGCCGAATTCTGCAAGGCGATGGCATTGGCGAGATCGCCGGTCGAGAGGACACCGAGAACGCCCAGCGCCACTTTCGACCCCACACCTTGCACCGTCTGCAGCATGCGGAACCAACTGCGCTCCACTTCACTCGTGAAGCCATAGAGCCGGATGGCGTCTTCGCGCACGTGCGTGTCGATGGTCAGGCTGGCCATCTCGCCGAGCTTTAAATTCCGCAGCGTGCGCGCCGATAACTGCACCTCGTAGCCGACGCCGTTGACGTCGATGATCGCATGGCTTTCGCCGATGGCGTCCACGAGCCCTTTCAATTTGCCGATCATCGGACGCTCTCCTTGGCAATTCGGGCGGCGAGCGCGCGCGACGCGCGGTGACTTGCGTGACAGATGGCGATGGCCAAGGCATCGGCTTCGTCGGCGCTGTCGAACTTGGCTCGCGGCAGCAGGAACCCGATCATGGCCTGGATTTGATGCTTCTCCGCATGACCGGCGCCAACGACGCTCTTCTTGATGAGGTTGGGTGTGTATTCCGCAACGGGCAAACCTTTCATGGCAGGAGCCAGCAAGGCCATGCCGCGCGCCTGTCCGAGCTTCAATGTCGAGCGCGGGTTTTCGTTGACGAACGTTTCTTCGACGGCGGCTTCGGCGGGTTTATGGGATACGATGACGCCGAGGATGCCTTGGTAGAGCTCGGCAAGACGATAGGCGAGTTCGTCCTTGCCGTCGGATGTGATAACACCCGAGGCCACATACGATAGCCGCACGCCATCGCTCTCAATGATACCCCAACCGGTACGTCTGAGGCCAGGGTCCAATCCCAAAATCCGAATCAAGCTCATGGAGCGCACGCATACCACGGCGACTGATTCGCTACGCGCTCCGCCGCACGGGTATTGCGGGCATGATCCGGGATACCTAAGTCGGTTGCTTTGAAACCGTGGGGCTACGAGATTGTTCTCGTAACTTCCGCACAGATACTGGAAGGCACCATGGCGGAATCAAAAGGATCGGTTTTCATCGTCGGGTATGGAGTTGGCGTCAGCGGCGCGCTTGCGCAGGCATTTGCTCGTGAAGGTTACTCTCTGGGGCTCATTTCTCGAGACGCGGGCAAGCTCGAAGCGGCAGTCGACGCACTCAAGGCATCGGGCGTGGTCGCTCATGGCTTCACGGCCGAAGCGGGCGATGCCGCTGCGCTCTCGGCAGCACTTAGTGCCGCGCGGGATGCTCTCGGCGACGCGGAAATTCTGCACTATAACGCAGCAACGTGGCGGCCAGGTCCCGTGCTCGGCACCACACCTGAAAGCTTCGACGGGGATTTTCAGATCTGCGTGACAGGTGCCTTGGTCGCAGCTCAGGCCGTAGCCCCCGCCATGATCGCGGCCGGACGTGGCACAATACTGTTTACCGGTGGCGGCCTGGCTCTCTTCCCCTCGCCACAGGCGCCCTCGCTATCGGTTGGTAAAGCGGGCATTCGCGCACTCGCCTTGATGCTTGCCGAAGAACTGGCCCCCAAGGGCATCCGCGTCGGAACGGTCACCATCGCCGGCACGGTCGCACCAGGAACGCCCTTCGCGCCCGAAAAAATTGCCGACGCCTTTCTTGCGCTGCACCGTTCGCCGCCCGATCCAAAGACGGCGGAGATCGTGTTTAGCGGTTGATTTAATACCGTGTTCCGACCGCAAAATCAGGCCGCGGTCAGGCGCTTCAGGATTTCGTCGGAGATTTCGAAGTTGGCGAAGACGCTTTGCACGTCGTCGTCATCCTCGAGCGCGGCAATCATTTTCATGATCGACTGAGCGGCTTCTTCGTCAACGGGCGTCGTCAGCGTCGGCTTCCATATGGACTTCACGCTGCGCGCTTCACCGAGCTTTGCCTCGAGCGCGCCCGCGACAGTGCCCAGCGTATCGAAGGCGCAAGTGATCGAATGACCGCTATCGTCGGAGACGGCGTCGTCGGCACCGGCTTCGATGGCCGCCTCAAGAACCGCATCGGGCGAGCCAACGGCCGCCTTGTAGGTTATCTCTCCCACATGCGCGAACATGTGGCTGACTGAGCCGGTCGAACCCAGATTGCCGTTGTATTTCGTGAAGACCGATCGCACGACGCCGCCGGTCCGGTTCCGGTTGTCGGTCAGCGCCTCCACGATTACGGCCACGCCGCCTGGCGCGTAGCCCTCGTACCTGACATTTTCGTAGTTCGCAGTGTCGTTGCCCGACGCTTTCTTGATCGCCCGTTCGATATTGTCCTTGGGCATGTTTTCGGCGCGTGCATCGTGCACGGCCAGTCGCAGGCGCGCATTCATGGCGGGATCGGGACTGCCGAGTTTGGCTGCGACGGTGATTTCGCGCGAAAGCTTGGCGAACACCTTGGCGCGAGCGGCGTCGGCCCGCCCCTTCTTGTGCATGATGTTCTTGAATGCTGAGTGGCCGGCCATGGCGCGTTCCGTCGGTTTGACAGGTGTCTGGAATGGGCCGTTATCAAGCGATGCGCGGGCCTTGGTCAAGCCGCTTCGAAGCCTCCCAAACGACGGCTTTAACTCTTTGTTAACCTTTTTTGATCAAACGTTAACGCGTGAAGGTGAATCGCCTTCCACCCGGTGACTGCCGGAGCTGCCCAGCAGGCAGTCCCTTTGAACGACGGGTCTGTTCGACCTGTCCCATCCCGATGATGAGACCCGCTCATTGTCCCGATGCCTCAAGCCCAGACGTTTCACTCGTCCACCCATAGCGGCTCGGTCTGCTCCCCCGGAGCACCGAGCCGCCAGTATTTTGGGGGTTCGTCATGCGCTCCAGGGCAGCGGGGGTGAGGCCTGCAACACACCCCCCATACGAACGCCGCGCGCCCAGAGCGCCAAACCTGTTGCGTCGTCGATTTCGACCGCCAGACCCGACAGCGTGCCCGGCCCGTTTGATGGCTCGAAGCGTTCGCGGGGAATACGGGTCAGGAACCGGTTGAGCGGTTCCTCGCTATCCATGCCGAGCACTGAATTGTAATCGCCGGTCATGCCCGCGTCGGACATGTAAGCCGTGCCGGCGGGCAGCACGCGCTCGTCCGACGTCGGGGTATGTGTATGGGTGCCGACGACGACGCTGGCGCGGCCATCGACGAAGAGGCCTAGCGCCTGCTTTTCGCTGGTGGCTTCAGCGTGAAAGTCGATGAGGATCGCATCCGCCCCCTGTTTCAACGTGCAGGCGGTCAATTCATTATCGATGGCGCGGAACGGACAGTCGAGCTCGGTCATGAAAACGCGACCCATGGCATTGACGACGAGCACGTCGGCCCCGTTCTTGAGGCGCACGAGCGCCGCACCGCGTCCCGGCGTGCCCTTGGGAAAATTCAATGGCCGGACGAGGCGCGGCTGCCGGTTGATGAAGACGAGCGCGTCCTTCTGGTCAAAGGCATGATTGCCGAGCGTCACCGCATCGGCCCCCGCGTCGAGCAAATCTTCCAGGATGGCTTCCGTGATGCCGAAACCGCCGGCCGAATTTTCAGCATTGATGACGACGCAATCCAGCGCCCAGCGCTCGCGCAATCCGGGCAGCAGTTCGGCCACGACTTTGCGGCCCGCGCGTCCGACGATGTCACCGATAAAAAGCAGCCGCATTCAGGTCCCGCAGCGCAGCGGGCCTGACGGCGTCAGGACCCAATCCACCCGCTCGTCATAATCGGCGTGCGGCACCGCGTCGACCATTTGCTCATCAAACGCAAGGCCGATGGCCACGACGGGCTTGAGAGAGCGCAACTTGGCGAGCGTGCGGTCATAAAATCCGCCACCGTAACCGAGGCGATAGCCGTTGCGATCGAAGGCGAGCAGCGGACTTAAAAGGACGTCGGGTTCGACAATAACGGCCGACGGCAGTGGTTCGCGGATGCCCCACATGACTTCCTCCAGTGGATCGCCCGGTTGCCACGCCCGGAAAATGAGCGGCGCGCCCTTCGCCTCCATCACCGGCAAGCAGAGTCCATAGCCTTCCCCGACAAGACGATGCAGGAGCGGCGCGGGGTCTAGTTCCTCGCCAATCGGCAAGAAACCCGACACCCATGCGGGCGCAATAATGCCAGCAAAGCCAATCCCTTCAGCAGCGATCCGGGTGGCGGCGGCGGTCCCGTGGCGCGCGACGGCTGAGGCCCGTACCCGCTTCATCGTGGCGCGAAGCTCCTTCTTTTCCGATTTCGTGTTGTCGGAAAGGGGCGCGCTCACGACGATCTGGGTCCTCAGTCAGGTGTATTTAGTGCCGCGGTGGCCGTTGGAACGGTTGATCTCGCCGGGTCCCTACATACGTAAGGTGGGCGCCATGTGCCCGGAACCACGGCTCCGGGCAGGGACAGCTCCCTGGCAGATCTTATAGGCCCTGGAGATGCATGTGTTCCTGACGCGCCCCGCAGCACAATCAATGTAGGCTGGGGCCGAGCAAAAATCGAGCCCCGCGGCAGGACTTATCCGCACTGCCTAAGTTGCCGCACGCTATTTTGATTGGCATGACCGGATTGTCTTCGCTACTCAACCATTGTCAGAACAATTAGCCACAACCAAAGGTTATTGTTATGAACTTGCGTCTTGCACCACTTTTGACTTCGCTGGCGCTCGCCGCTTCGCTTGGCATGACTCCGGCGTCGGCGAGGCACGTCGACAGCAAAGAGGCGCTTTCGTATCTCAATCCCGACAACGACGGCACCATCGACTGGCGAGAGGCCCGCCGGGCCGCCGTTCGCTTGTTCCATAAGCTCGATCCAGACCGCGACGGCACACTCGACCGGGCTGAATTGCGCGGTCGCGTCGGTTTGCTCTCGTTTGCCCGATTCAATCCGGACCGCGACGGCACGCTCGACCTGCACGAATTCCTGGCGCTCGTGAAGCACCGCTTCGAACGCGCCAACCCCGATCAGGACGGCACGATCGACGCCCGCGAACTGAACACGATTGCCGGCCGCAGACTGCTGCGCGTCCTTATCTAGCCGAAACGGCAGAACGGGATGTCGAGACGAGATGGGGCAAGTCTACGGTTTTGCCCTTCTCGCTGTGTCAGGCGCGTTTTTCTATGGCCGTACCAAGCTTGTCGATCAACCAATCGATGCGGTTGACGACCAGGGCGCGGCTCCGCTCCAGTTCGGCAATGCGCGCTTCCGCCGCCTCGAGCTTGGCTTGCAGACGATCCCGCTCGGCTTCGACCATCAGCACGCGCTGCATGGCCTCCGGCTGCCCATCGGCTGCAATCGGTGTCGGAATGGAATTGGTCTTGCGCACGGAGGGACGCTTCACACCCTCGCGCGCTTCTCTAGCGCGTTGAACCATCGGCTAACCCATCGATGTTTCAGGGGAGCGGCGCGCGTTGCCCTCGACCACGTCCCCCAACGTTAATCGATCGACCATAGGTCTTAAGCCGAAGGCGCGCAAGAAACGACGGCGTGTCTGACAAATACAGTTGCGAATGGTTGATCGTATGGCCACGGGATCACTCCCCCATGACGCATTGACAGGCAGGGAGTGCCTCCACTTAATGCCGCCGCATTCTTGAGACACCCGCCGCACACGGATCGTGTGTGTTCTCGTCTCTCCGTAAAATCCCGGATTCGAAACGAATTCGACGCGAACAGTCGAAAGGACGGCGCAAGATGGCAGTGAAGGTCGCGATCAACGGGTTCGGACGGATTGGGCGCAATGTTTTGCGCGCCATCGTTGAGAGCGGCCGCACCGACATCCAAGTGGTTGCAATCAACGATCTGGGTCCGGTGGAAACGAACGCGCATTTGCTGCGATTCGACAGCGTCCATGGCCGGTTTCCGGCCAAAGTGACGGTAGCTGGCGATACTATCGACGTAGGTTACGGCCCGATCAAAGTGACGGCGATCAAGAACCCATCCGAGCTTCCGCATCACGATACGGGCGTTGATATCGCGTTGGAATGCACCGGTCTTTTCACTTCGAAAGACAAGGCCGCGATGCATCTGGCCGCCGGCGCCAAGCGCGTCCTGGTATCCGCGCCCGCTGACGGAGCCGATCTGACGGTTGTGTACGGCGTCAATCACGACAAGCTGACCAAGGATCATCTCATCGTTTCCAACGCATCGTGCACCACGAACTGTCTGGCGCCCGTGGCAAAGGTTCTGCACGACCTCGTCGGGATCGACATGGGATTCATGACAACGATCCACTCCTACACCGGCGATCAGCCGACCCTCGACACGATGCACAAGGATCTCTACCGCGGGCGCGCCGCTTCGCTTTCCATGATCCCAACCTCGACGGGTGCTGCAAAGGCCGTCGGCCTCGTATTGCCGGAACTCAATGGCCGCCTCGACGGCACGGCGATCCGCGTGCCGACGCCGAATGTCTCGGTTGTCGACTTCAAGTTCATCGCCAAGACCGAAACGACGAAGGACGAAATCAACGCCGCAATTGTGAGGGCGTCCGAGGGAGCGCTGAAGGGCGTGCTGGGAGTCACGGACCAGCCGAACGTCTCAATCGATTTCAATCACGACAGCCGGTCGTCAATCTTCCACCTCGACCAGACCAAAGTCATGGACGGCCGCTTCGTGCGCGTTCTGTCCTGGTATGACAACGAGTGGGGATTCTCCAACCGCATGAGCGACACGGCTGTGGCCATGGCGAAACTGATTTGAAAACTTTTTTGAGGGGCGCCTTACCGGCGCCCCTCTTCTTTTCACTATGACGCGCCGACGGAGGCCATGATGACCGAGAGACTGGAAGATATCGCCCACGCCATGATTGCGCCCGGCAAAGGTATTCTGGCGGCCGACGAGAGTTCGGGGACGATCAAGAAGCGTTTCGACAAAATCGGACTCGCGTCGACCGAGGAAAGCCGGCGCGATTATCGGGAAATGCTGTTTGGCTCGACAGACGCCATGAAGAGCTACGTGTCCGGCGTCATTCTCTATGACGAAACGATCCGGCAGAAGGGCAAGGACGGAACGCCGCTCGTCGACATCATGAAGGCCGCCGGTTCGATCCCCGGCATCAAGGTTGACACAGGGGCCAAACCCTTGGCCGGCCCGACGTCGCAGATCGAGACCGTCACCGAGGGTCTCGACGGACTACGAGAACGGTTGGCTGAATATCACAGGCTCGGCGCGCGCTTTGCCAAGTGGCGCGGCGTCATCACGATCGCCGATGGCCTACCGACATGGAATTGTATCAAGGCGAATGCGCACGCTCTCGCCCGTTACGCGGCGCTGTGCCAGGAAGCCGGCATCGTACCGATCGTGGAGCCTGAGGTCCTGATGGACGGCGCGTACTGCACGCACGATATCAACGAGTGCTACCGCGTCACCGAATGGACACTCCGAACGGTGTTTCGCGAACTCTACGATGCGCGCGTTTCTCTCGAAGGCATGATCTTGAAACCCAATATGGTCATTGCCGGACTGAAGTCGCCAAAGCAGGCTACTGCCGCTGAAGTCGCCGAAAAGACCGTGCGGTGTCTGAAGTCGACGGTGCCCTCGACGGTGCCCGGAATTGCGTTTCTGTCCGGCGGACAGTCAGATGCGGCTGCCACCGAACACCTCTCCCTGATGAATGCGATGGGTGGCCTGCCCTGGGCGCTGACGTTCTCATACGGCCGTGCGCTGCAGGCTGCGGCACTCGATGCGTGGGGCGGCAAGCCGGAGAACGTCGCCGCCGGCCAGCGCGCATTTACCCATCGCGCCAAGATGAACAGCCTTGCTGCTCTTGGAAAGTGGGACGCCAAGCAGGAGAAGGCGGCGTAAGGCCCTCCTGCGTCCGAGACGACAGGCGGCGGCTCCGCGCGAAGGAGCGGTGGCGTTTCGGCTAGCTCGTATTGTCGCTGCCGCTGTCTTCGTCCATTGTGAGACCGGCATCGAGGGCCGCTTCGAGTTCGACGAGGTCGGCTGGCAAGGGCATGCCGAACGCTCGATATTCATTCAATTTCTCACGCAGCATCAGTTCGACTTCACGAATGTCGTGGGGTTGTTCATTCATGCGAATGAGGAGTGATGCTATCTCAGCCTGTAGTTCTTCAAAGGCCATCGAATCCTCCTGTTGGCCGCTCGATATTACAGACACCTTAATCCATGATGCAGCCTTGATCCGGAGCAAGGATGAAATTTAGCAAATCAACCAAAGTCGGCTTCATGGATCGCTTCGCTCGCACCGGTATCGCTGTATTTTTTGCCGCCACCGCAGTTCTCGGGTTGACGGGTGCTGCCGACGACGCCGCTCGGGGGCGTGCTCTAGCAGAACGGCTTTGCGCGACGTGCCATCTCAATCCCGGGCAGGTTGAAAAGACCGGGCCGGCCGGCATTCCCGGTTTTCAAGCGGTGGCGCGGCGACCCAACCAAACGCGCGAAGCGATCGTAAGCTGGCTACAGTCGGTGCCGTCGGTCATGCCAAATCACCATCTCACGCAAGACGAGATGGAGGACCTGGCTCAATTCATCCTCTCGCTCAGGAATGAACCCTAGCGGCTTGCCGGATCGCGGCGGCGTTTCAGTTTGCGAAAAGGCCCGAAATCGCGTCGGAGAACGTTTCCGGCATCTGATTGGAATTTGATTTCTTCAACTGCTTCTTGTCGGTCTTCTTCGACGGCCTCGGCTCGGCCGGGTCATCGGCAATCGACGCCGTCTCAAGATCCCGCGCCGAGGATACGGAGGGGACCGAACGGCCGCCCAATGCCTGCGACACCCGGCTGTCGAGACCATAGACGTCGCCGAAATTCGCAATCCTGCCGTCGTCCTCGATCCAGGTCGTCAGGTACACATTGTGCACCCAGATGTGCTGGTCGAGCGTGACCGTCTCGGACGAACGACGAGCAGAGGCTGCGCGATCCGGGCCCCAGCCCTTGTCTTGTTCGAGCAGTACTTCGGCAAAGCGCATCGGATCGTTGACGCGAATGCACCCGTGCGAATACGGGCGGCGAGATTGCGCGAACAGGTGCCGCTGCGTTGTGTCATGCATGTAGACATCGTGCGAGTTGGGGAACATGAACTTCACGAAGCCGAGGGGGTTTTGCGCGCCCGGCGGCTGTATGAAACTGTACTGCCGGAGATCGGCCGTCGACCAATTTACCGAATCGGGATTGACCGGCTTGCCGTTGCGATAGGCCGTGAAACCGTAGGCCCTGATCACGGCCCCCCCGCCCCCGCCGCCGAACAACTGATCGAAGAACCCGTTGCCGCCGGCTCGCTGCAAGCGCGGCTGCAATTCTTTAGCCTTGATGCCGTCCGGCACACCCCATGACGGATTGAAAACGATTGTCTTCATTTCGGCTGAGAAAGAGGGCGTCGGCCAATCGGGCAGGCCGACAATGATCTTCTCCTTGAAGATCACCTTGCCGTCCCTGAAGGTGCGCGTGACGTACTCTGGAACGTTATTGATCACGTGCGTTGTGCCGAGATCATCAGGCATCCAGCGCCAGCGTTCCATGTTGACAATGATGCGCTGCGTATCGCGCGGGTTGTCATCGGCCTTGTCGCCATCGGCCTCGCGATTGAGCGCTGTACGGGTTCGCTTATTCAGCTGACCGTTGACTTTCAGCCCCTTGGCGGTCTGGAAGGCCTTGATCGCATCGGCAAGCTCGTCGTCGTAAAGCGTCTCCTGGCCAGCAAACTCCGGCGGCTGCTTCAGCCGCTTGCGCAGCAGGGCAATGTCGGGATGAAGCGAGCCGGGCTTGACGGTGGCGCTGTCGGTCGGAAGCTTCACGAGCAGCGCGTCATCCACCGGCGGCGGAGGCTCGATCGGACCCAGACGCTTGTTCAATTCCGCGCGCAGCCGTTGGAACTGTTCGTGCTTGGGATGCAAGCCAGTCAAATAACCGGCCGCGTCGGGAGCGGCGCTTATATCTTCGAGCACGCGCTTGGGATCGCGGACGGGCGGCGTGAGGTCGAGCAATTGGCTGATGGAACCGGGGCGTACACGGCCTCCCTTGGCATGGCGGGCATAGGTCAGGGTGGCCATCGTCACCTGTGCTTCTGCGGCACCCTGCGCCTCTGCAGCTGTCCACGCCGCGGCCATGGCTGGCAGTGGGTATGCCGTGGGCTCCAACCCCCACGCCGAGGCTTTGCTGATTTCAACCGACATGGTCTTGGCGCGGTCGGTGAACCCGGAAGCATTTGTCCAGAGCGGTTCGGTTCGCGTTGCGTAGAACGCCGACGCTGCTTCCAGGTCATCGCGGTTGTAGGCCTTCGTGAACGCGGGGTCCGTCAATTGCTTCAAAGTGGCTGCAATAATGGGAGATGTGGGCACGGGAGACGTGAGTACAGCAGCGTCGACAGTAGGCGCACTCGCACCCGCTGCTGGCGTCCCTTCAGCCGGCGCGGGCGCAGATGTTTCGGGGGCCGCGGCAAAACCTTGCCCCACCGAAACCGTCGCGATGTAAAGGCCCAGCAATCCCGCAGCGGTGGCGCGGCGGAGAGGAAAAGCAAGGCTCATTGTGAACGGTCTCCAGTGGCCGAATCGGTGCCAGGAAGAATTACTCATTCCCGGCTGTCGTAAAAGTACGGGGGATCATGGCGATTTGTGGAGTGAATGCTACGCTCAACGGACGTCGCGCGACTGTTTATCACCGAATAGGGTCCGTTTTGCCCGCTTTCCACCGGGGCCCTCCGTCACTTTTCCGCCTTATTCGATCCGGCATAGCCGCGCCTGCCGAAATTTTGCGGCAAGGGCCAACCGATGCCGTTCGTACGGTCGCGGTGCAACTGACAATGGAACTTGATGTCTGAGAGACGGGTTTCGACACAGCTTTTGCTGGCGCTTGCGGCCAAAGCTGGCCAAGGCGACGATCTCGTCCGCGTCATCGCCGCGGCACTCAAGGTCGTGCCCATCGCAACGGTTGTCATCGAACTCGACGCTAACGCTCCTCTCGCGACGCCTGATCTGGCCGCGTGTGTTGCGGGTATTCAGAACCTCCGTGTGGCGACGCTGATCGCCGGCGATGCAGCCCTTGCGCGGATCGTCAAGGCGGACGGCGTGCACCTGCCCGCCTCCAAGGCCGCGCCTGCAGCTTATTCGGATGCGCGCGAAAGCCTCGGAGGGCGCTTCATCGTCGGGGTCGATGTGGGCCGGACCCGCCACGACGCGATGCAGCTTGGCGAGGCGGGCGCCGATTACATCGCATTTGGAATTCCTGCGTTCGTTGAAGATCGCGCGACGGCGACAAATCGCCGTCTCGATCTCGTTGCATGGTGGGCCGAGATTTTCGAAATCCCCTGCGTTGCTTTCGACGTGGAAACGCCCGAGGAGGCGCGAGCGCTGACGAACGCAGGGGCCGATTTCGTTTCCGTGCGCCTTCCTGCCGCGATCTCGCCCGACGGGATTGCAACGCTACTGACACCGTATGCCCATGCCCTCGCCATGACCGCGCCCGCGACTTGAGGCCGATGCCCCGCATGAACAAAACCGTGCTTGCCGTGTTGATTGTCCTCGGCGCCGGGGCCGGCGCCGCAGGCGTTCTGGTCACCACCGGTGAGTTGCAGCTGCCGCAACTTGGCCAGAGCGAACCGGTGACCGCTCCGGCCGCGAAAGCTCCAGCACCCGCCGCGCAAGCAGACGATTCCGCCTACCAGGCCTTCGACCAGGGGCAATATCTGACCGCGCTTTCGCTGGCGGAGTCGCAGGCGGCTCTGGGTGATCCGCAAGCCCACACGCTGGTGGCCCGGATCTATGAGGGTGGACTGGGCGTGGCCAAAGACGAGATAACGGCGGCGCGCTGGTATGCGCGCGCAGTGCAATTGGGCGACGTTCCCGCGATGCTGGCCTACGGCAACATGCTCGCGGAGGGACGCGGCGTCGGCAAGGACCGCGTCGCCGCCGCCGAAATGTACGAAAAGGCCGCTGCGACAGGAGATCCGCTCGCGAATTACAACCTGGGCCTTCTGTTCCTCAAAGGCGATGGAAAGCCGGAAAATCCCTATCGAGCCGCCAAACACATTCAATACGCCGCCGAAAAAGGCATTGCACAAGCCCAGTACGATCTGGCCGCGCTTTACCAAAAAGGTACCGGTGTCGACTTCGATGCTCTCGAAGCGGCGCAATGGATGTCGAAAGCTGCAGCTCAAGGACTACTGGCGGCGCAGTACGACTACTCCGTCATGCTGCTGCGCGGCTTTGGCTTGAAGAACGACGAGAACAAGGCCATTCCGCTACTGCGAACGGCGGCCGAAAAAGGCGTGCCAGGAGCGCAGAACCGGCTCGCCTGGGTTTTTCACGACGGGGTTGGCGGTATCCAGAAAAATGCCGGCGAGGCTGCAAAATGGCGGCTCATCGCAAAAGCCGGCGGCATAGCCGACGAAAAACTCGACCTGCTTGTTGACGCTCTGCCCGACAGTGAGAAGAAAGCGGCTCAAAAGGCCGCGCAGGAATGGCAGGACAAACGGCTCTCACTCCGCTAGGCAATGGTCCCGCCCTGCTATCGCGCCCGCGTTCCTGCAATTCGCGCAATGGCACCACCCAGCAACAACCGGCCGCCATGCCCGCTTCCGCGCTGATCAACGTCATGACCCAGGCCGCCCGCAAGGCGGCGCGTTCGCTCGTGCGCGACTTCGGAGAAGTCGAACAGCTGCAAGTCTCGATCAAGGGGCCGGCGAATTTTGTTTCCGCCGCCGATCATAAGGCTGAAGAGATTCTGTTCAGAGAATTGAATAAGGCGCGGCCGCAGTACGGTTTCCTGATGGAGGAAGGCGGGGAAGTCGAAGGCGCGGACAAATCGCATCGCTGGATCATCGATCCGCTCGACGGGACGACGAACTTCCTGCACGGCATTCCTCTATTCACGATCTCGATCGGGCTGGAGCGGGACGGACAACTGGTGGCGGGGGTCATTTACAATCCCATCGCCGACGAATTGTTCACCGCCGAAAAAGGCAAGGGCGCGTTTTTAAACGAAAAGCGGCGCTTGCGCGTGGCCGCGCGTAAAACCGTCGGCGATGCCGTCATCGCCACCGGCATTCCGCATCGCGGCCGGCCAGGACATCCAGGCTTTTTGAAAGAGATGACGACGGCCATGCGCGAAGTCGCCGGCATCCGGCGCACGGGTTCGGCGGCACTTGATCTGGCGTGGACGGCGGCCGGACGCTTCGATTGCTACTGGGAACGCAACATCAAGCCGTGGGATATGGCTGCCGGTATTGTCATCGTGCGCGAAGCGGGCGGGCTGGTCACCGATCTGCAGGGCAGCGATAAGATGATGGACAAGGGCGATGTGATTGCCGGCAACGGCCATATGGTCAAAGCCATCCGCACGCTTGTTGCCGGCTGATCGGTTTCACGGATAGAGGCGCGTTTTCGTCCACCGGTCGTCCACCGCCGCGCGCTGGAAAGCGACGCGGTCGTGCAGCCGGAACGGACGATCCGACCAGAATTCCATTTCCAATGGTGTCAGGCGGAATCCCGACCAATGCGATGGACGCGGGATCGTGCCGATGCCGAAGCGGGCCGTCTCGACCGCCACGGCTTTTTCCAAAGCGAGCCGGCTTTCGAGCGGCTGCGACTGTTTTGATGCCCAAGCCCCGATGCGACTGGTGCGGTGACGAGAGGCATAATATTCGTCGGCTTCTTCAGCCGAAACGGATGTGATCAGCCCCCGCGCTCGCACTTGGCGCAGAAGGCTTTTCCAGTGAAAGACGATCGCTGCCTTCGGATTGGCGGCGAGCTCCCGGCCTTTTGCGCTGTCCAGATTGGTATAGAAGACGAAGCCACGGCCCGGAACGCCAGCGCCGTCGACGCCCTTCAAGAGAACCATCCGCACGTTGGGCAAACCGGCGGCGTCGCAGGTGGCGATCGCCATGGCATTTGGGTCATTGATTTCTTTCTCGCGCGCTTCGCCAAACCAGCTTTCAAACAGCAGGAACGGCTCCACCGCGTTGGCGAAGTCACCGTGATGCGTGGCGTCGGTTTGCTGGCTCATGACGTCAATATCTCTTGCTCTCTTGATCTCATGTCGTGCGTGGGGCTCACCCGGCGCTGCTGTTGTCAGTGATTGTTAACGGCTGGCGTCGCCGTCTCCGATCGATACGTCTGTTGAGACTTTTTTATTCATGTTCAGCCAGGATGAGGAGGTTCGGCTTTATCGGAGCCGCAGTTGTAGCCTGTTTTTTAGTGCGAGTTCAGTCATGCGTGAAAGCCTGTCCTTTGTGTCGTTGACGGCCGGCGGCCTTACCGCCTTTGCCCTCGTGGCGGCGATCTTTCTTTCCACCGGCGATGCATCGGCCGATGGTGGTGCCTCGGCGCCATCCTGCTCTTGCCCGGAAAGCGCCAATCGGCAGCAAAAGCCGAAATTCGCCGAACTCAGGTCGCAGCCGGATGATGGGCGTCCGCTCGATGCAGGCGATGAGGTGGCCGCCCTTTCGAGCGTGCAACACGGACTTTCCGCGACCGCCGACGGTTCAACCTACATCTGGCATCGCAACAATGGTCGCCTGTCCGGATTGGTGCAGCCGACCTCCTCGTTCAAGAACGTCGAGGGCGCGGTCTGCCGCCACGTCGTGGTCATGATGACGACCGGGGTCAGAACCCGGAAGACGGAAGGCGTTGCCTGCCGGCAGGCGAACGGTGTCTGGAGCCTGGAAGGCTGAGACGTCCTTGGTTCGGCCGGCCGGGTCGATCGGCCGCGTTGCCCCCGCCGGCAACGCGCGGTGGCCGCGACATAAAATTCTCCTGCTTTTCAGCGACTTACAATTATTGTCGAACCCAATTGCAAAGCGCTCGCGGTTGGCGGTCAGAATAGCCGAGCGTAGACTGGACCGCTCAGGTCTTTTGTGTAGGATGCCGCCGGATTACGCGCATCGAGATAAGGAATTGGGGAGCTCATGGCTGAACCACGGGCAGGGGACGGCGTGCCGGCAGGCAATCTGATGGCCGGCAAGCGCGGCCTCATCATGGGCATCGCCAATAACCGATCGATTGCCTGGGGCATTGCTCGTGCGGTTGCCGCCCAAGGTGCGGAACTGGCCGTCACCTACCAGGGGGACGCCCTTAAAAAGCGCGTCGATCCGCTGGCTGTGGAACTCGGCGCCAAGCTGGTGCTGCCGTGCGACGTGTCCGACAAGGGCTCCATCGATGCGCTCTTTGCGGAGATAGAGAAGGAATGGGGCCGACTGGACTTCATGGTTCACGCCATTGCATTCTCGGATAAGAACGAACTCGATGGGCGCTACGTCGATACGACCGAAGCAAACTTCACCCAGACGATGCTGATCTCCTGCTACTCGCTGACCGCGCTTGCCCAGCGCGCTGAGAAACTGATGACCGACGGCGGGTCTATCCTCACGCTGACCTACTATGGCGCCGAAAAGGTCATGCCGCATTACAACGTCATGGGTGTCGCCAAGGCTGCCCTTGAAGCGAGCGTGCGCTATCTGGCGGCTGATCTCGGGCGCACCAGCGTGCGCGTCAACGCGATCTCCGCGGGACCGATCAAAACGCTGGCCGCATCCGGCATTTCGGATTTCCGCTATATTCTGCGTTGGAATGAATACAATTCACCGCTGCGCCGAACCGTCACGATCGAAGACGTCGGCGGCGCGGGGCTCTATCTCCTGTCGGACTTGTCGCGCGGCGTGACGGGGGAAGTGCATCATGTCGACAGCGGCTATCATGTGCAGGGCATGAAAAACGAGGATGCGCCCGACATCTCGGTGATTAAGACCGACACCTGAGAAGAAAATGGCAATCTTCGCCTCGATGCACGACATGCGTGGAAGAGTTTAGCGCGAGCCCGCGGACAGCATGCGATCCGGTCTGACTTTGTACTTCGTGCGCCACGGTGAGACCGACTGGAATGCTGAGAGGCGTTACCAAGGTCAGACCGACGTTCCCTTGAACGAGCGCGGCCGGACGCAGTCGCGGCGCAACGGCGAGGCGATGCGGGCTTTCCTGCCGGGTCTTGCAAGCGCCGACTTTGTCGCCAGCCCCCTCAGTCGGGCGCAGGAGACCATGCAGATCCTGCGCGCGTCACTTGGATTGGACCCCAACGGATATCGGGTCGACAGCCGCCTCCTCGAACTTTCGTACGGGTCGTGGGAAGGACGCTTGCAGGACGAACTGCCGGTCACCGATCCGCAGGGTCTAGCCAACCGGCAGTCGGACCCGTTCCACTGGCGGCCGGTTGGCGGTGAAAGTTACGCCGATCTCCTCAAGCGAACGATTGATTGGTTGGAAACGCTGGAACGCGACACTGTCGTGGCCTCACATGGCGGGGTGTCGCGGTGTCTCAGGGCGCATCTTCTTGGTCTCGACCCTGCAACCATCCCCGATCTGGAGAGCCCGCAAGACCAAGTTCTGGTTGTTGCGAACGGATCAGTCAATTGGGTGTAAACGGGCGTGAACCGATCGCGTGTCCATATCGTTTACTTGTGAAGACGACAGTGCGGCATTCATTTGCAAGGGCTGAGTGATGAACTACGTGATCGCCTATCTTGCCGCCGGACTTTATATGGCGGTCGTTGATGCCGTGTGGCTTACGTCGATGATCAATACCTACCGGCAGGCCATTGGCGAAATCCTGCTGCCGGACAGCATTCGCGTTGGGCCGGCCATCACTTTCTATTTGCTCTACATTTTCGGCATCGTCTGGTTCGCCATCAGTCCCGCGCTGGCGAATGGGGGCAGTTTGCAGACAGCGGCGCTGAACGGCGCCCTGCTCGGTCTGGTCTGCTACGGCACCTACGACCTCACCAACCAGGCGACGATGAAGGTTTGGCCGGTATTCATCACCGTCATGGATATGACATGGGGCGTATTCCTGACCGCGACGGCCGCCGTGGCCGGGACCCTTGCCGCGCGCTGGTACGGCGGCTCGACAGGTTAGGTGTCAGAGCGCCGGCCGCAGACGAAAATGCTTCACGCCCCACTGCGCCCCATTGGCGTGGCCGAACAGGCCCTCGGTCGCAAGAAAAAATAGACGCCAGCGACGTTTCCAGAGCGCGGCTTTGGGACCGTAGATGGCGTTCAAGATGCGCTCAATCTGGGCTTCGTTGCGGTCGAAGTTCTCAATCCATTGGGCGGCGGTTCTTGCATAGTGCGTTCCGCTCCAACGCCACTCGTCCTCAACCTGCATCAATGCTGAGAATTGTCGGATCAGGCCGTCGCTCGGCATTATTCCGCCGGTGAAGAAATGCCGGCCAATCCAATCCGTCGGGTCTTTGTGGTCGAAGCGATAGGGCGTTGTGCGATGCGCGAACACATGCATAAAAAAGCGTCCGTTCGCTGCAAGAGCCCCGCGCACCTTGAACAGCAGAGCTTCCCAGTTCGACATGTGTTCGAACATTTCCACCGAGACGATGCGATCAAAGCGGCCCTCGGGTTGAAATACATTCATTTCGCAGGTGATGACGCGGATATTGAGCAGGCCGCGGGCAACCGCAGTCTCCTCGATGTAGCGGCGCTGACCGATTGAATTGGAAACTGCGATGATTTCCGCGTTGGGATAGCGTGCCGCCATATACAGAGTAAGCGAACCCCAGCCGCAGCCGAGTTCGAGGATGCGCTGGCCATCACTCAGCGCGGCCCGTTCCGCCGTTATTGCAAGCGCGGCTGCCTCGGCCTCAGCGAGCGATTCCGTGCCATTGGCGTAATAGCAGCAGGAATATTTGCGATGCGGCCCGAGCGTCAGACCGAAGAAATCCGCCGGCAGTTCATAATGCTGCTCATTGGCGGCATCGGTATGCAGCGCAACGGAATGGCCTCGCATGTCGTTGGCAAATGCGCGCTCGACTTCGGGGCAAGGTTGATGAAATCTGTAACGGGTGCTGATCAGGGATTGTACTCCCAGGCGCACCACCGTGTCGGGAAGTGGCACGCTTTCTACAGTACGGATCGCACCGGCAATAATTGCTTCAGGCATCATCGTCCGTCGTGATCTCCAACATCCGTGACGGCCGGAGCCCACGGCAGTTTCGGAAAGAATGCTGGCACTCGCGCCTTGTATGCTGCAAATTCACGTGGACGCGAGCGCTCCATGTGGGCTTCAAGCGGAGGCAGTCCGGACACGTAGACGAGCAGATAATACATCATCGCGGGCGCCAGAAGTGCGGCCAGTCCGATGGGGTAGCCCATGACATCGAAGGCGATGATCGGCCAGGCACACCAGGACAGCCATTCGAATAAGTAGTTGGGATGCCGTGACAGGCTCCACAAGCCCGCATCACATATGCGGCCCTTGTTCGACGGTTCGCTTTTGAAGCGGGCAAGCTGCCAGTCCGCCACGCCGCCGCCAAAAACGCCGATCAGCAGGACCGCGGCACCGACGGCATCGAAGGCGTCAAGCGGCCCGGGCCGGTCGGCGGCCAATGCAATAGCGGCGACGAGGGGGAGGGCAGCAATGGCTTGCGACTGCAAGAAAAGAAACAGGCGACGTGGATGGTCCTTGCCCCAAGTTCTCCGCAGGTCGGCGTAGCGGGCGTCTTCAGACTTGCCGCGCGTCCGTGTGAACAGGTAAATGCCCAAGCGCAGGGACCAAAGTGCGGCGAGCACCGCGACCAGTCCGTGACGCGGGCCAGGATCAGCCCCTCCGAGGATGGCGATTGCCGTAAGGCCCGCCAATCCGACGCCGAACGTCCAAATGGTGTCGGCCCAGCCGCCATTGCCGGTCCGCATGGCGATGACGTGCGCTCCCGCCATGACGAGCGAAAGGACAGCGAGGCTTCCGGCGAGCGCGATGATCAATTCCAAGGTAATACGCTTTCGGTTGAGTGTTTTACAAGTCAACGGGCGGGGCTGCAAAACGGATTGACGTGAACCGGCGCGAGACTGATCTCGTAGATCAACATAACAGCTGGTGGGGGCGAAAGAGCGTGACGCGAATTGCAGTCGTCGGGGCGGGAATATCCGGCCTGGCATGTGCCGATATGCTGGCGCGCGACCATGATGTCGTGCTGTTTGAACGGGCATCGCGAGCGGGCGGGCATTCGCGGACGCTGACCGTGGCCCGCAGTGACGGCCCGCTCCCGGTTGACACAGGGTTTATTGTCTACAACGAAGTCAACTATCCGCTCCTGACCAAGCTCTTCGCCGCGCTCGCGGTGCCCACGAAGCCCAGCGACATGTCATTTGGACTGCGGTACGGCGATGGCGAACTGGAGTTTTGCGCGAGTTCGCTTGCCGGGTTGTTTGCGCAAAAGAAAAACATAGTTTCACCGGCCTACCTTCGGATGCTGGCCGATATCATGCGGTTCTTTCGCTCGGCAAAGCTTGTTCTCAACGATCCCGGCGACCCAACGCTTGGCGAATTCATCGACCGGCTGGCACCTGGCGCGTGGTTCAAGGATCGTTTTCTGGTGCCCATGGGCGCGGCGATCTGGAGTACGCCGCCGCACCAGATGCTGGCGTTTCCGGCCAAGACGTTTGTGCGGTTCTTCGAGAACCATGGACTTTTGTCCGTCAATGGGCATCATCCCTGGCGGACTGTCGATGGGGGCAGCGAGCAGTATGTGCGCCGGTTAACCGACCGGCTTGGTGCTCGTGTCAGGACAGGGGCGGGAATCGAGACGGTTCGCGCGGCACAAGGTGGGTTCGAAGTCGTGGCGGGTACGGGGGAACGGCAGCACTTCGACGAGGTCGTCCTGGCCGCGCACGCCGACACTTCCCTCGCGATGATTGCGGACCCCACTCCGCAAGAGCGGCGCGTGCTGGGCGCTTTCCAATTTCGCGACAACGAGGCCGTCCTGCACACCGACGCGCGGCTCATGCCACAGTCGAAGGCGGCCTGGGCGAGCTGGGTTTATGCAGCCCGCGGTTCGGATACCGACAATGAAGTATCCGTCACCTACTGGATGAACAAGTTGCAGAGCCTGCCGGGTGCGGACGTGTTCGTCAGCCTCAATCCCGATCGCGAACCCGATGCGGCCAAAGTCATTGATCGCCATGTTTTCCGGCATCCCATTTTTTCGCGCGAGGCCGTCGCGGCACAGGCGGAGGTCCCATCGATCCAGGGGCAGCGCGGGCTTTGGTTCTGCGGCGCCTGGCAGCGCAACGGATTTCACGAAGACGGTTTGTGGAGCGCTGTTCGCGTGGCCGAAGCGAAGGGAGTGACGATCCCATGGCTGTGACAAACGCCAATTCCGCGACTGCGCCTGAGCCGATCGCTCGCGGGCTTCTTGAGGCGCGGATCACCCATGCGCGCTTCTCGCCAAAGCCATATACGTTGGCGCATGACCTGACCTATCTGCATGTGCCGATCGAGGCGTTGCCGCGTCTGAAGCGGCGCTTTCTCAATCGCAACGGATGGGGGCTCTTCGCCCTCAACGACCGTGACTACGGGGATGGCGGCGCCGACGTCAACGACTGGCTGAAGTCCGCCTTCGCCGAGGTGGGGGCCAGGGTGCCCGACGGCGAAGTGACGCTTCTAACGCTACCTCGCGTGCTTGGCTTCGGGTTCAATCCGGTCAGCTTCTGGCTCTGCCATGACGGTTCGGGCGCTCTGATCGCGGTGCTGGCGGAAGTGAACAACACCTTCGGCGAGCGGCACTGCTACCTGTGCCGCAAACTGAACGGATCGGCGATTGGATCTGACGATGATCTCGTGGCCGAAAAGGTGTTCCACGTTTCTCCGTTCCTTCCCGTCGACGGGGAATATCGCTTTCGCTTCGTCGAGAGGGACAACCGCGTATCGATAAAAATCGATCTTCACCGGGACGGCGCGCGGGTTCTGTCGGCAACGATCGCAGGTCGGCTATCCGACCTTACCTCGGCGGCGCTCTGGCGCAGCTTCATGCGTCATCCCTTCCCGACGTTGCAGGTGGTCCTGCTGATCCACTATCACGCAGTGCGCCTCTACCTGAGGGGTCACAAACTCTTTGCCAAGCCAGAAGCCCCCGATCACCTCGTGACGCCGTCACTTAGTGGTCGGACCCACGCCATTACGCCGGAGCAGACATGACCACGATCCCCTATCTCGGCCAGAAAGCCTTGCGCGTCCTCGAAAGCGCAACGCGCATCGGAACGCTGACCGTCATCACTCCGGAGGGCGAGGAACGGACATTTGTCGGCGCCGAGGCAGGGCCGCATGGGATCATTCACGTCAAGGACTGGCGGACAATCAACGCTTCGCTTGCAGAGGGCGATATCGGTCTGGGCAATGCCTACATGGCGGGCTGGTGGGACAGCCCGGACCTGGAAGAACTCCTGAAAGTTTTGATGCTGAACATGGATGGGCTCGGCCGCCTTGCGTGGGGTTCGTACCTGCATCGAATCCGATCGGTGCTACTGGAGTGGTTCTTCCGGCGGAACTCGGTGAAGGGTTCGCAGCGCAACATCATGGCGCACTACGACGTCGGCAACGATTTCTATTCGCGCTGGCTCGACCCGACGATGACCTACTCGAGCGCGATCTTTTCCGCTCCCGACACGGACCTGGAAACCGCGCAGAAGGCAAAGTACACGCGGATCCTCGACCGACTTGGCGACACGCCGGGCAAAGTTCTGGAAATCGGCTGTGGCTGGGGCGGCTTCACGGAAGCAGCCGTCCATCAGGGACATGACGTGACGGCGCTGACGATCTCGCCACGCCAACACGACTACGCCAAAACGCGCGTCGGCAACGCGGCCGAAATCAAATTGCAGGATTATCGCAAGCAGGCCGGGACGTTCTCGTCCATCGTTTCGATTGAAATGTTCGAAGCTGTCGGCGAAACGTACTGGCCAACCTACTTCCAGACACTGCGGGAGCGGCTGACGTCGAACGGTGTCGCGGTCATTCAGACGATCAGCATCAGCGAGCAATTGTTTCCAAGTTACCGGACGTCGAGCGATTACATCCGCCATCATATTTTTCCGGGCGGGATGCTGCCGTCGGTGACGCGGTTCAAGCAAGAGTCGGAGCGGGCGGGTTTGGCGGTGCGCGACGTCTTCTCATTCGGTCAGTGCTACGCGCGCACATGCCGCGAATGGCTCGACCGGTTCGATGCGGCTCTGCCCGACATCCGGGCACTTGGCTACGAAGAAGGTTTTCTGCGCGGCTGGCGGCTCTATCTGGCCATGTGCGCGGGCGCCTTCGCGATCGGACGCACGGACGTGCATCAGTTCGAGTTGGTGCCGGCGCGGCGGTAGCCTTACGGCCAAGCCAGGCCATTCATCGCGGCGATGGGACGTTGCGCAATCTGCGAAAAAATTGCCTCGATACTCGCTTCATCGATGCGGCCGCCTGGGCCGGCGTGGACGCCGCTCGCAACATAGACGCACGCAATGCCGGCGGCCGCGGCCCCTTCGATGTCGGTGCCGATGCCATCGCCGATCGCCAGGACTTCATCACGAGTGACCGGCTCCGCGCGCAAGGCTGTAAGTCGTTCGAAGGCTAAATCGTAGACCGGCACATAGGGTTTGCCCGCGTACGCGACAGGGCCGCCGATATCCTCGAATGCTTTGGCCAACGCTCCGGCGCAATAGATGATCCGGCCGCCGCGCTCGACGGTGATATCGGGATTGGCACAGATCATGTCCACGCCGCGCTTTTGTAGAAGCGCCAGGATCTCGACGTACGTTTCCGGCGTCTCGGTCTCGTCGTTGAAGAGACCGGTGCAGACCACGGTCTCAGCCTTTTGCAATGGCACCGGCAGCGCGGCCCCATCGAAGAGAGCGACATCGCGCTGCGGACCGATGTGCCCGATGGCGCGGCCTGCCGCGGCTGCGCGCATGATCAAGTCGCGCGACGCATCACCTGAGGTCAAGATGGTGTCATAGGCTGCTTTCGGCACGCCAATTCGCTCCAACTGCTCGGCGACGGAGGCGGCAGGGCGCGGTGCATTCGACAGAAGGAGAACCGTTCCACCCTTGGCGCGGAATTTCGCGCAAGCAGCGGCAGCCCGAAGATACGGCGTCACCCCATTGTGCATGACGCCCCAGATATCGACCAGCCACGCCTTGCGGCCAGCGCCGGGAGTTTCAATCGACGACAGGATCGGAATGGGGGACGGGTTTTGCATGACCCGTGGGTAGAGAACAGGCCGGTGGGGATCAAGGGGCAGGATGTCCCGGTCGGCCGAACGTTGCGGCTTCGAAGCGGCAAAGTGTGCCGGCGACGCAGGGGCAGGCTGTCTCACTGACGCTCATGAAGGGGGATCGATGGCCAAAAAAACCGCCGCGGAGTACCGCGGCGGCTTTGAGGGCAGGATCAACGTGACGGCGTTATTATTCGGCGGCGAGGCGGACATACTTGCCGTTCGCCATCGGACACGCGTTCCAAAGATCGCTGAGTGCAGCAACGAGCACCGACATCTGCTGGTCACTGTGCAGCGGACCCGGTGTCAGGCGCATGCGTTCGGTCCCTTTCGGAACCGTTGGATAGTTGATCGGTTGCACGTAAATTCCGTGATGGTTGAGAAGGGTGTCGGTGACGGCCTTGCAGTGCACGGGATCGCCGACCATCACGGGAACGATGTGGCTCGGATTGGCCATGAAGGGAATGTTGGCCTCTTTCAATCTTGTCTTCAGCGTCTTGGCCCGTTCCTGGTGACGTTCGCGCTCGGCATTGCTGGCTTTGAGGTGCCGCATGCTGGCCAGTGCGCCGGCGGTTATGGCCGGCGCCAGCGACGTGGAGAAAATGAAGCCGGAGGCGAACGAGCGGATCGCATCGCAGATGTCGCGCTTGGCAGCTATGTAGCCGCCCATGACGCCAAATCCCTTGGCGAGCGTGCCGTTGATGATGTCGATGCGGTCCATCAGACCTTCACGCTCCGCGATGCCGCCGCCGCGCGGACCGTAGAGCCCAACGGCGTGGACTTCGTCGAGATAGGTCATAGCGCCGTACTTCTTGGCCAGATCGCAAATTGCGGCCATCGGAGCAATATGGCCGTCCATGGAGTAGACGCTCTCGAACACGATCAGCTTGGGGGCGCCGACGGGCGCCTGTCGCAGCTTCCTTTCAAGGTCTTCCACGTCGTTGTGGCGGAAGATCTTTTTTGGGCCGTTGCCGTGACGGATACCCTCAATCATCGAAGCGTGGTTCTTTTCGTCGGAGAAGACGATAATGCCGGGTATCAGGCGCTGCAGCGTGGACAGGGTCGCTTCGTTGGCGACATAGGCCGACGTGAAGAGAAGTGCGGACTGCTTGCCATGCAGGTCGGCAATTTCTTGCTCGAGTTCGACGTGATAGCGCGTGGTGCCCGAAATGTTCCGCGTGCCACCCGAACCAGCGCCTGCTTCGTCAATCGCCTGATGCATGGCGGCTAGGACCACCGGATGCTGGCCCATGCCGAGATAGTCGTTCGAGCACCAGACCGTGATCGGGCGCGCTCCGGCATCGGTGTGGTGCACCGCTGTCGGGAAGGATCCACACTGCCGCTTGATGTCCGCGAAGACGCGGTAGCGACCCTCGGCCTTGAGGCCGTCGAGCTGCTCGCGGAAGATCGACAGGTAATCCATTTTGCTTCTCCGTTCTTATGCTGTCGGTCGGTTGTTTCGATGTAATCGGTCTAGAAGAGTGTCGCGCTGACGGGTTGCGGCGGGTCGGGCTGTATTGGCACGGCGGTACGTGCATGGGCATGTGCTGTCGGCTGCGGGTCTGCGTCGGTCTCACGTGACCAAAGCCCCCATGACCAAAGCGAAGCGGATGGAAGCGGGACGACAAGGAACCAATGCTCGATTAGAGCCAGTGCCATCAAGGTTGCCAGGAACGTGAAACCGATCGTATCGAACGCCGTTACGGAATTGCCTGCCTGCGTGATCAACAGCCACGTCGCGATGGTCGACAACGTGACGGAGACCGGGAACAGCAAATTCATAGAGCGCCGGCAAAAATACGTTTTGAGGTAGGTCAGGTGCGCGGGAAGAAATTCTTCCGTCAGGTTCGGCACGCCGAGATAAACGTTCAACTTGGCGCTGATGCGCATGACCCAAAGAATGACGAAGGTCCACAAACCGACTTCGTTCGGCTGACCCGCAAGCATCACGGCCAGGATGGCGACCGTCAGAAGAATCGCCGCTTCGTGGTAGATCAGCGTTTCAACGGCCGGCAAAAGTCCCGCACGTCCACGGACGCGGCGCGGAGCCTCGGTGGTGCGGGGACCCGTCACCACTCCGGTCAGGAAGCTCATCTCATGCCAGCCCCAGACCAGGAGCGCGGCTAGAAACGCGATGTAGGCGGCGGCCGGCGAGGTGTCGCCGGCCGTCTGCCAAAGTGTGACCAGCGCACCCAGGCCAACCACCGTTGCCACGGTCATTGACCAGCGCACTGTCGTCCGCGGCAGCCCGACGAGCCACAGCACCGCACCGGTGAGGAACCACCAGGCGAATAGAACGAAGAGAACAGGCAAGCCATACTGCAACAATGAAAGGCCCTCGAGCACGACGGTTACCAGATGGGTTCGAGCCGGATCTGCTGCGGGAGCGGATTGTCCCGCGCCTTTAACAGATAGAGGCTTGCAAATGTCGTGACGGCGGAAGCGCCGAGGCCGAAGCGGCGCAGGCGGGCGGCGATCCCCGTCTTGCCCTCGATTGCGCCGAGCTTGTCATTAATGACGCGCAGTTTCTCGAGACCCTTCAGGAATTTCGGATTGTCGATATCGAGTTCGACCGGGAATACCTGACGCGCAATTTCCGACGTGAGGCGGAAAACCTGCATGTCGTACTCGGTCGGGTCAATGCCGATCGCCTTGTGGAACTCCGGACGGGCGTGGTCGCGAACGTACATAGTGGAGTAAACCGCGAGCACGAAAAAGCGCACCCAGAGCTTGTTCACGCCTTCGAGCAGATGCGGATTGGCGCGCATCAACAGGGCGAACGCCTCTCCGTGGCGGAACTCGTCGTTGCACCACTTTTCGAACCACTTGAAGATCGGGTGGAAGCGCTTGTCGGGATGCCGCTCAAGGTGGCGGAAAATGGTGATGTAGCGGGCGTAGCCAATCTTCTCCGACAGGTATGTGGCGTAGAAGATGAACTTCGGCCGGAAGAAGGTGTACTTCTTCGCCTTTGTGAGGAACCCAAGGTCGATGCCGATGTCGAAATCGCGCAGTGTATCGTTGATGAACCCGGCGTGGCGGGCTTCATCACGGCTCATGAACTTGAACAGCTCCACGAGGTCCTTGTTCTTGCCGCGCTTCTTCATTTCCGCGTAGAGAACGCAACCGGAAAACTCCGACGTCAGGGAGCTGACGAGGAAATCGATGAACTCCTTGCGCAAGCCTTCCGGCAATGCATTGAGATCGAAATCGTCCCAGGCTTCGGTGCGGCGGAAATGCCCACGATTTGTGTCGGCCTTCATCTCGGCGAGCAGCGCATCCCACTCGACGCGCAGTGACGACACATCGATGCGATCGAGTTCGTCAAAGTCGGTCGTGTAAAAGCGCGGGCTAAGCAGGGTTTCGCTGGCGGCGGCGGCCGTCGTTTCATTGGGCGCGCGGGCGAATGTTTCGATGGTCATAGTTTTCTCCCCGAAGAAAAACTCACTTCGTAGAGTTCGGTGAACTCGAGGCGGGCTGAAATCTTGGTCATCAGGCGTTCGATCGGCGACGCACGCGTCACCGTTGCCTTGCGTTGCAAGACAACCTTTTCGCCGTAGGGAACGCGAATGGGATCGCCGTGAACCTGGACCTCGTCGCCGGCTTCCACCGGCGTCGTGCCGTGCAAGTCGACATGCGCATGCAGACTTTCAAACGTATTTTCAATTTCAATCGTGCAGTTCACCACCTCAGGCGGTGGGCCTCGAAAAACTGACAGCATCATGGTGTCGTACTCCCCATGGCGAGAAATTGTTCGAAGGATTTTCTGTTCATCGCTCCGAACGCGTTCAACATGACGACCTCGCCAGTCGCCAAGTCGGTCAGGCTTAAAGTGTCGTCGGCGTGCAGGGCCAAGCGGAACGGCACGTCGGCAGTGGTTCCGAGTACGGTGCGGTCGCGAGCCATGCTACGCATGACGACGCGGACAAATCCGTCGTGACCCGGTTTTAGTGCGGCAAGTTCCGTGTTGAGGCGGGCATCAACGACGCCCACCGATCCATCAGGCAGGTCCTTGAAAAAGAGTTCGCGCGATTGAGTGATTGGCGCGTACTCCACGCGTGTGGCGCCGAAATCCCAAAGCTTGGCCGACAGGGCGAAGAGGATCGACATGCCGATCAGAGCAGCTGCTGCAATCAGCACGCTTCTGGGAAAGGGTTTTACGTCGATGGCTTCTTCGTGCACGAGGCTACTCCTTTAGTTTCTCATCCTTCAGTTTTTCAGGCCACAGCGGTGGCCGCGCCACGAGGCGCCGACACCGGTTCCGCGGGACGAGTGGCCGCCGTGGGTCGTGTCGCTTTCTCCGGAGATCCGACAGCCGCATGCAGCGACCGCGATAGGAGTGCAGCAACGTTCTGAGCGTCCGGCACCGACCGCAACTGCGGCTGCGGTTTGCGCAGATGCCAGGGGCGTGTGTTCGGCCACAGGTGAAGATATGTCAGCTTACCGAGGCTGTCGACACCGAGCGCGATATCACCCGAGCCGTCAGACCGGAGGGCGACATCGGCGCTTTGGATTGCCTTGAACGGGATGTTGACTGTTATCGGCAACGCCACGCCGAACCGCATCATTACACGCCGGCTCGTGATCGAGTAAATCGTCGTGCGAGCGATGAAACGGGCGAGCAGGGCGAGGATCGCCAAGGCGGCCGCGGCCATTCCGGCGAGCGGAATGCTGTCGACGGCGATCTGCGAAAGCGTGTGCCCGTCGTAGAGGCCAGCGAGCAACCGCCAAGACATGAGCGCGGCGAAGTAGACCGCGACCAGATCGATGTGTAGCACCCGGCGGGCGACCGACGGAGCCGAAGGCGAACCCTGCCAAAGAAGCTGTTCGCCCTCCGGCAGGTTCGCGGGCAGCCCGGGAATGGGCTCGAAATCGAAATCGTCACTCACAGCAGCGGCTCCGAACGCGAAGGCTCAGAATAGAGTGTGCCGGCGCCGTAGTAGGCTGTCACCTTTTCTTCTTCGAGCCGGGTGATCTGATCGGGATTTTTCAGAGCCGGAACGTTGCCGAACTGCGAACCCATCAACGCCTTGACTTTGACCGTGCCGCGGCGGTTGTCGAGCGTGAGGAAAGTCATCGGAACGATGATCGAGCGTCCGGGCTTGCCGCCGGCGGCGTTCAGCTCGGCTTCAAGATAACGGATCAGGATTTCCGAACGATCGATCCAGACGTCTTTGATTGTGCCAACTGCAACGCCATTGGCGCCGACCAGCGCAAAGCCGCGGGGATCGTTGTCGTTGACGTTAATGTCGAACGCCGGCGCTACGCGGAAGGGCACAATTTTCAACGCACCGGAGACCATCAGATCTGGCACGTCGGCTCGCATTGCGTAGGCACCTGGACCAATCTCTGCCAAAAGCGGATCACCGTTGGGTTCGATCGGCGCCCCCGGCCAAACGGCCATCTTGGTGCCGTTGGGCATCCGAGTATCGATGCGATCATCGTTCGGCACCGAAATTTCGGAACCGTCGGCCATTTTGAACACCTTCGCCTCGGGAATAAAGAAGTCGTCGCCGGGCTTGAGCGTGTCGGATGGCTCGGAGAAAAGCGGATAGCCCTCACGACGGGTTTCGCGTTGAAGATAGATCACGAGCCCGATGAAGAAGATAAAGAACACATACAGCGTGACCTGAGCGACATCGAAGATGCCAAAGATTTCACCTTTCATATTCCACCTCCATAAAGACCAACAGCTAACCGGGGAAATCGGCGAGGCCGAAATTCCCGGAGATACGAGACTTGTTCATCCTCTCCTGCCCGACGAGCGGGCCAATCGCGATCAACGTGGCAAAAAGCAGGACGATTTCGATGTGATAGACCGTTGTGTAACCGACGGCGCCTCCCGATAGCCCCTCACCCAGGCGACCCGTGGCGGCCAGATTGCCGACGACGTCGCGGATGATGCCGCCCAGGGCAATGGCGCAACCGGCGGCGCTTGCTTGCACGGCACCCCAGACACCCAAGGCCAAGCCGTTGCGGCTACCGCGCGACATGTTCATCGCCGCGGTGAGCGTGCCGACCGAAAAGAGACCGCTGCCGACGCCGATCATGAGCGTGCCAAAGCGAAAGACGTGGACGGATTCCAGCGAGGCCGAGAGGATGACCGCTGGAAACGCCGCCAATCCAGCCAGGATGCCGAGTGCCGCCAAACGGAAGGGATCAACTCCCGACGTCAACGCGCGGGCCGCCAAGATAAAGCCGATCAAGGTGCCCCCGGCAAGTATCCCGGTCAGCGCGGTGGTCTGGCCGACCGACAGATGCAGAATTTCGCCGCCATAAGGTTCAAGCAGGATGTCCTGCATACTGAACGCGGCGGTGCCAAGGCCGATCGCGACCAGCAGGCGAGGCCACGGACCATCGCTGGCCAGGGCCCGCCAGGATTCCAGAAATCCCGGGTCGCCGGCTTGCTGTCCGCGCGTTTGCGCCGGGTTGCGTGCTTCCTGTTTCCAAAGAGCAATCACGTTGAAGATCATGGTTGCGGCGGCGGCGCCCTGGACGACCTGGATCAGGCGCAACTGGCTGAAGCTCGACAGCAGCCAGCCGAAGACAAGGGAGCTTGCCACCATTCCGGCAAGCAACATGACATAGAGGAAGGCCACGACCCGAGGCCGCGACTGCGGAGGCGCGATATCGGTCGCAAGCGCGAGGCCGGCGGTCTGCGTGGTGTGCAGTCCGGCGCCAACGAGCAGGAACGCCAGACTTGCAGCGAGATAGCCGATCCAAAGCGGGCCGGTCGTATCGCCAGACAGCACGAGCAGCGCAAACGGCATGATGGCCAAGCCACCGAACTGCAGCAGCGAACCGAACCAGATAAACGGCGCCCTCTTCCATCCCAGCGCCGACTTGTGCGTGTCGGACTTGAAGCCGATCAGGGCGCGCAGGGGAGCAAAGAGCAATGGCAGCGATACAGCGATTGCGACGACGGCTGTCGGGACGCCCAATTCAACGATCATCACCCGATTGAGGGTGCCGTTGAGAAGCACCAGCGCCATCGCGACCGAGACTTGGAAAAGCGAAAGCCGCAGCAAACGGCCAAGCGGCAACTCCGCCGTCACCGCATCGGCGAACGGCAGGAACCGTGGGCTGATATTCACCCACACATTGGCCAGCTTGTCGCCCAGTTGGCTCATGCTTTTACGAGCTCGATCGCAGAGGAGACGTAGAAGCCGCTGTCAACGCGGAAAGCGTGTCCTTCGCGGAACGTCGAAAGTGCCGGCTCTGCCGCGATATGCCGGCGGAGTTCGCCGGCATCAACCGGCTCGATGGCCGGGGCTCGGTCTTGCCTGGGGAAGAAGCGGCCGACCGCATGCATCAACGTCAGAGCCGGCGTTCGGGGAGCATAGGTAAAGATGATACCCCGCTCGACGTTCGCAGAAAGCCTTCCAAGCATGGCAACCATGTCGGACGACCGGTAGTGAATGAGCGAATCCATCGCAACGGCGTAGTCGAAGCGGCCGAGCGCCGGATCGAGCATGTCGCCAACATGGAACTGGATGGAGCCGTACCCGTGTTGCGGGGGCAGCTCAGCGTGCATTTTTTGTGTTCGCTCATCAGCGAGTGCGACGAGTGTCTCGGCCAGATCAACGGCCACGACATTCGCGCCCCGGCGCGCCGCCTCGAACGACAGCGCACCCGTGCCGCAACCGGCATCAAGCACGCGCTTGCCGGTCAAGTCGGCGGGCAACCAATCGAGCAGCGTGGCCCGCATCTGATCGCGCCCGGCGCGGACGGTACGGCGAATGCCGCTGACCGGCGCGTCCGACGTCAGGCGGGCCCATGTTTCCGACGCCGTGCGGTCGAAATAAGTCTGCAGTTCGCTGCGGCGCTGGCGATAAGAGAGCGTGTGCATCAGTCGTACCCCAGAAAGTCGAAGATATCGCGATCCTTCATCGGACGCGCGTCGAGCGGCACCGTACCGGCCCACAAGGTTGCCGCGAGCCGCATGTATTCCTGCTGCACGGCTTCGAGCTCCGGTGACGGTTCCATTTCGAACAGCGTCGATTTCTTCAGTCGCGATCGGCGGATGACGTCGAGATCAGGGAAGTGGGCAAGGCGTGTAAGACCGACAGCATCGTTGAAGCGGTCGATTTGGTCGGTTTCTTTCGACCGATTGGCGATGACGCCGCCGATGCGAACGCCATAATTTTTGGCCTTCGCCTGGATCGCGGAGGCGATGCGGTTCATGGCGAAGATGCTGTCAAAGTCATTGGCGCAAACGATCAGCCCGCGCTCTGCATGCTGGAGGGGCGAAGCGAAACCGCCGCACACGACATCGCCCAGGACGTCGAAGATGACGACATCGGTTTCGTCCAACAGGTGATGCTCCTTCAGGAGCTTCACGGTCTGGCCGACGACATAGCCGCCGCAGCCGGTTCCGGCCGGCGGGCCACCGGCTTCGACGCACAGGACGCCGTTGTAGCCTTCATAGACGAAGTCTTCGACGCGCAGTTCTTCGGTGTGAAAGTTCACCTGCTCGAGCACGTCGATGACGGTCGGCACCAGCGCTTTCGTCAGCGTGAACGTCGAGTCGTGCTTGGGATCGCAGCCGATCTGCAGGACGCGCTTGCCGAGCTTGGAGAAAGCAGCCGACAAATTCGAAGACGTCGTGCTCTTGCCGATGCCTCCCTTGCCGTAAACCGCGAACACCTTCGCCGTCGTGGGGATTGCCATGCGCGGATCCATATGGACCTGCACGCTACCTTCCCCGTCGCCGGTGCGACCCCGCTCTTTGAGCGCGGCACTTTTGAAAATTGTAGCCGTCATGCGGCAACCTCCACTCCGACGCCTTCGAGACGGTCCTCGAGATCAGCGCCTGCATTCCTCAAGGCTTCGAGAACACCGGGTTCCGGTGTCCAGTAGTTGCGTTCGTGTGCTTCCAGAAGGCGATTTGCGACCTTGGCGGACGCCGTCGGGTTCAAAGCCGCGAGGCGTTCGCGCATGGCTGGATCGAGAACGAATGTTTCCGTGATCTGGTGATAGACCCACGGTGCGACCTGACCTGTGGTGGCCGACCAGCCGAGGGTGTTGGTGACCTGGGCTTCGATCTGGCGCACGCCCTCGTAACCGTGCTTCAGCATGCCCTCGTACCATTTCGGATTGAGGGTCCGCGTGCGGGTTTCGAGGGCGACCTGCTCGGACAGCGAGCGGACGAGACCTTCGCCGCGCGTCTGATCGCCGATGTAAACCGGGACGTCGTTGCCGCTCGCACGCTTCACGGCCCGGCTGATGCCGCCGAGCGTGTCGAAATAGTGATCGATGGTCGTAATACCGACCTCGACCGACTCCAAATTCTGGTAGGCGAGCTTGACGTTCGACAGCACGCTTTCAAGCAGGGCCGACTGTTGTTCGGGCTTGCCCGAACGGCCGTAGGCGAAGCTCTTGCGGCGGGAATAGGTCTCGGCCAATTCGTCCCCGTCCTGCCAGGTGCCTTCCTCGATCAGCTGGTTGACGTTGGCTCCGTAGGCGCCGTCGGCATTCGAAAAAACGCGCAGCGCCGCGGTTTCCATGCCGACGCCCTGCGCCTGCATGTAGGCGAGCGCATGAGCACGGACATAGTTCATCTCAGCGGGTTCATCCGCGTTTGCCGCAAGCCAGGCGGCTTCGGCCAGCAGTTTGGTTTGCAGCGGCAGGAGATCGCGGAAGATCCCCGACAGCGTGACAACCACGTCGATGCGCGGGCGAGCGAGTTCGGCAAGCGGAATCAAATCGGCACCACAGAGCCGGCCATAACTGTCGAAGCGCGGCTTTGTGCCCATGAGGGCCAGCGCTTGGGCAATTGGACCGCCTTCGGTCTTCAGATTGTCCGTGCCCCACAGCACCAGAGCCACCGATTCCGGCAGCGGGTGGCCATCGAGGCGGTAGCGTTCGAGCAGCCGATTGGTCTGGCGCTCGCCGTCGAGCATGGCGAAAGCGCTCGGGATGCGGAACGGATCGAACCCATGCAGGTTGCGGCCGGTGGGCAGAATTGCAGGCGTGCGTATCAAATCACCGGATGGGGCGGGACGGACGAAGCGACCATCCAGGGCATGCACCAGAGCGCCGAGTTCGTGCTCTTCGGACAAAAGCCGATTGAGTTCCGACATGGCGCGAGCGGCTTCGAGCGCTTCGGGGCTCTTATCCCGGGTGGTGCGGATCAGCGCGTCTTCCGGCCGGGCACCAGCGACGATTGCTTCGAGGGTGGCATCCTGCGCCTTGTAGCCGGGGCGGGCCTCGGCGGCGGCCTTCATGAGGTCGAGACGTTCGCCAGCGGTCATCGGCTCGCCGATGACATGCAGGCCGTTGGGGATCAGCGTGTATTCGAGTTCGAGGATTGCAGTCCACAACTTGATGACATGGGCCTGGGCGTCTTCGGGCCGCCACTCAGGCTCGGCTGACGCAAGTTCGACCTGTGCCGCCTGCGCCTGGATAACCGGCAGCAATTGTTCGCGTTCGGTCACAGCTTCGGGGTCAAGCCCACGCCAGTGCTCGACGGATGCCTTGAGATCGAGAAGACCGCGGTAAAGGCCGGCTGCCGAAATGGGCGGCGTCAGGTAGCTGATCAAGGTTGCGGCTGAGCGGCGCTTGGCGATCGTGCCTTCCGACGGATTGTTGGCAGCGTAGAGGTAGAAATTGGGCAAGTCGCTGATGAGCCGATCGGACCATGACGATCCGGACAATCCCGCCTGCTTACCGGGCATGAATTCGAGCGCCCCGTGCGTGCCGTAGTGGAGGACGGCATGGGCGCCGAATTCATCGCGCAGATAGCGGTAGAAGGCAGCGAAGGCATGCGTCGGCGCGAAGCCTTTTTCGAACAGCAGCCGCATCGGGTCGCCTTCGTAACCGAAGGCCGGTTGGATCGCGACGAGGATGTTGCCATACTGGGCGCCGAGCACGAAGATCGATTGGCCGTCGCTCTGCGCCCGGCCGGGAGCAGCGCCCCACTGGTTTTCGATTTCTTTCAGCCACTTCTGCCGGCGAACGTGGGTATCGGCCGGCATTTTTGCGACGACGTTCGCGGTCGTCCCGTGGATCGCCGCATTGCCGGTGATGATCTCGTTGCGCAGCGCGTCGATGCTCGCTGGCAGGTTCACCGTATAACCGGCCTCCTGCAGTGCCTTTAGCGTATTATAGAGCGAGGCGAACACCGACAGGAACGCCGCGCTTCCGACGGCTCCGCTATTGGGCGGGAAATTGAACAGGACGATCGCCAATTTGCGCTCGGCCCGCTGACTGCGACGCAGGGCCACCAGTCGTGCAACGCGGGCTGCCAACATTTCAGCACGGTCGATGCAGACGTGCATGTTGCGTTCGGCATCGCCCTTCGTGAAGACGCAGCGGCGCTCGCAGCCCGTGCAGGCTTCACCTGTTCCGTCCGAACGACCGCCGAACACCATCGGCCCCGTCGATCCGTCGAGTTCGGGAATGGCCACCATGATGGTCTGTTCGATCGGCATCAAGCCGCGCTCCGAGGCGCCCCATTGTTCCAGAGACTGGAACTCGACCGCATGCGCGGCGATATAGGGCACATCGAGACCAGCCAGCATTTCTTCAGCGGCCTTGGCATCGTTGTAGGCCGGGCCGCCGACGAGCGAGAAGCCGGTCAGCGATACCACGGCATCAACCGTCGACCGACCGTTTTGCTGGAAGAACTTTTCCACCGCCGGGCGCACATCAAGTCCTGTGGCGAAGGCGGGCACGACGTCGAGCCCGCGCGCTTCGAGCGCCGCCAGGACGCCGTCATAGTGGGCCGTATTTCCGGCCAGCAGATAGGACCGCATGACCAACACGCCGACGCGGCCGTGCGTGCCCTTCACGGGCAAATCGGAGAGCTTCTCCGTCATGCGCTGCGGCAGCGCCGGATGATAGAGCCCGACGTCGGGATAGACCATCGGCGGCTGTGATTTGATCGTGCCGCGCAGCATTTTACGTGGACCGTCGGCGTAGCGATCCACGAGATAGCGGACCATGTTGACGACGTTTTCTTCCGAGCCCGCGAGCCAGTATTGCAGTGTCAGGAAATAGGCGCGCACGTCTTGCGCGGGGCCGGGGATGAACCGCAGGATCTTCGGGATCCGGCGCAGCATCGCCATTTGCGATTCACCCGACGACTGCTTCTTGTCCTTGGAACCGCCGCGCAGCCGCTTCAGCAGCGCCATAGCGCCACCCGGCTCACCGTTCATCGAGAAGCTGCCGAGCCGCGTCAGCTTGATGACTTCGCCAGCCGACAAGCAGCCGATCATCGCATCGCAGTGATCGCGGCGGGCCTGCAGATCGGGAAGCACGGCACGGATATGGTCTTCCATGAACAGCATATTGGCGAAGATGATGTCGCCCTTGGCGATATCGTCTTTGCAGCGTTGCAGCGACGCGGGATCGAGTTCCCAATCGGCAGCGGCATGCAGGCAGATCTTGATGCCTGGTATCGAGCGCACCAGATCACGCCGCGCGCGATCGACCGCGGCAGCCAGATGGCTGTCCATGGTCACGATCACCACCCGGATCTGGTCCGGATCAGCGGCTGTAATGGGCCTTTGCATCATACAGGGTCTCGATCGTTATGTTCTTAATTCCCCGATCCGCGGCGTAGCGTTCGGTATTGCGACGTGCCTTGCCCCGCACAAAGAACGGGATTTTGCGAAGTTCCTGCTCCGCTTCCGTGGCCCAGCCGCCAACCTCGTCGGCCGCGGCAACGGCGGGCCGTTCCAGAACAACGGTATCTGTCGATCCGGGCGTGGCGAGAGGTGCCGGGGTTGTGGCGGCAATTTCGGCCGCGATGTCATCCGCGCCGCTTTGGGCTTCGCGCGCTCCGCCGTGGCCACCTAGATGCGAGGGTCCGGCGCCATCGTGGAATTCGAAATCGTCGCGGAACATCTGCAGCAGGTGTTCCTCAAGGCCCATCATGAGTGGGTGCACCCATGTGTCGAACAGCACATTGGCGCCTTCGAAGCCCATCTGCGGTGCATAGCGCGCCGGGAAATCCTGGACGTGGATGGGAGCGGAGATCACGGCGCAGGGCACGCCGAGACGCTTGGCGATGTGGCGCTCCATCTGCGTGCCGAGCACCAGTTCGGGGTGCAGTTCGCGCACCGCCTGCTCGACTTCGAGATAGTCGTCGGTGATGAGGGCCTCGACGCCGTACTGAACCGCTGCTTGCCGAACATCGCGGGCGAACTCTCGCGAATAGGTGCCCAAACCGACAACTTTGAAGCCCAGTTCGATGCTGGCAACGCGCGCGGCAGCCATGGCATGAGTGGCATCGCCGAAAATGAAAACGCGCTTGCCGGTAAGGTAGGTGGAATCGATGCTGCGCGAATACCAAGGTAAGCGCGAACGTTCACTGGCGAGGTACGTCTGGCTGTCGATACCGGCGAGGTCGCAGACTTCCTTGACGAAGTCGCGTGTGGCCGTGACGCCGATGGGGATCGTCGTCGTGAACGGCTGACCGAAGGTGCGCTTCAACCAGTTGGCCGCGTTCTGAGCCACTTCCGGATAGAGCACCACGTTGAAATCCGCGTCCGGCAGGCGGGTGAGGTCGCCGGGGCGGGCGCCCTGCGGGGCGACGACATTGACGTCGATCTTGAGGTCGGCGAGCAACCGCTGGATTTCCGTGACATCATCGCGATGGCGAAAGCCGAGCGAAGTTGGGCCCAGGATATTGCAGCGTGCGCGGTCGCCGGCGGCTCGCGCGGGCCGCGCCGCACCAGGGGCTGGGGCGCGCGTGCCTGCAAATGCTCGCACGAGTTGATAGAATGTTTCCGCAGCGCCCCAATTTTCTTTTTTCTGATACGCCGGGAGTTCAAGCGGAATGACGGGGCAGTCGAGGCCGAGAGCCTTGGCGAGCCCGCCCGGATCGTCCTGAATCAGTTCGGCTGTGCACGAGGCGCCGACGATCATCGCTTCAGGCCGGAAGCGCTCATAAGCCGCCAGAGCAGACGACTTGAAGAGTTCCGCCGTGTCGCTGCCGAGATCGCGCGCCTGGAAGGTCGTGTAGGTGACCGGGGGGCGCACATTGTTTCGCTCGATCATCGTAAACAGAAGATCGGCATAGGTGTCGCCCTGCGGCGCATGCAGAACGTAATGCAGTCCTTGCATGGAGTTGGCGATGCGCATGGCGCCGATATGCGGGGGGCCTTCATAGGTCCAAACGGTCAATTGCATGGCCTCAGACCTCCAACCGCGTGCGCCGCAAGAGCGGACGCGTGAAGAGTTCTGCCAGGTCGCCTGCCTGCTCGAAGCCCTGGACGGGCGTGAACAGAAGCTCGATCGACCACTTGGTGGTGAAGCCTTCCGCTTCGAGCGGATTGGCCAGCCCCAGTCCGCAGACGATCAGATCCGGCTTGGCCTCGCGACAGCGATCGAGCTGACGCTCCACATCCTGGCCTTCGCTAACCAGCGTTTCGGATGGGAGCTTGTCGAGATCGAGGGCCATCTGCTGGCGATTGAGATAGGGCGTGCCGACTTCAACCGGGAACATGCCAAGCTCTTCGTGCAGGAAGCGCGCGAGCGGAATTTCGAGCTGACTGTCGGGGAAGAAAAACACGCGCTTGCCCGATAACCGGAATTTGTGCGCGTCGAGGGCTTTGCGGGCGCGAGCGGCGGCGGGGGCGATTACCTCGTCGAAGCGGTCGCGGGGAATGTTCCAAAGTTCGGCGGCCGTTGCGAGCCAGGCGGTAGTACCTTCAACGCCGTAGGGGAATTGAGCCGTCAAAATTTCGCAGCCGCGTTCTTGCAGGCGCGCGGCGGTGTCGGTCAGGAAGGGTTGAGCCAGCAGAACGCGGGTCCCCGGACCGACAGCGGGAAGATCGCCGGATTTGCGCGGCGGGAGGAAGGAGACATCGTCGATGCCTAATTCGGCGAAGATCCGTCCGAATTGATCTTCCACGATGTCGGCGAGCGCTCCCGCAACCAGAAGGCGCGGCGTGCTGCTTTCGCAGGACGGCAACTCGGGCACAAGAGCAGCAAGACAGGCATCTTCGCCCTGGGTAAAGGTCGTTTCGATACCGCTGCCGGAGTAATTGAGAATACGAACACGCGGCGTATGTTGGACAGACAGCCGCTCTGCCGCGCGCGACAAATCGAGCTTGATCACTTCCGACGGACAGGAGCCGACAAGAAATAGCATCCGGATATCCGGGCGGCGCTCAAGCAGCCGACCGACGACGCGATCGAGTTCCTCGTTGGCGTCGGCCAGCCCTGCAAGATCGCGTTCATCGAGAATGGCGGTGGCGAAGCGCGGTTCGGCAAAGATCATAACGCCTGCGGCCGACTGTATGAGATGAGCGCACGTGCGCGATCCAACGACCAGGAAGAACGCATCCTGGATCTTACGGTGCAGCCAGATGATGCCGGTCAATCCACAGAAAACTTCGCGCTGGCCGCGCTGGCGCAGAACGGGGCGCTCGCTGGACGCGCAGGCTTCTTTTGGCAACGCCTTGGCTGTGGCGAGTACACTTGTCATTACGCCGCCTCCAGGCCGGATGCGGGCTCGGACGACGTTGCGCTTTGCAACCGCGCGGCGCGGAGCTTGAGAATGAATTGGGCGGCGTTGACGACGTAGGTGGCGTAGGCGGCGAGCGCCAGGAACATTTGCCCCTCGACGCTGAGGGCGCCGGTCAAGACGGCGTAAAGGTAGGCGGTGTGCAGAGCCAGCACGAGCATGCTGACCACGTCTTCCCAGAAAAACGCCGGTGCAAAGAGATAGCGGCCGAAGACGTCTTTCTCCCAGATCGAGCCCGTCACCATGATGGTGTAGAGCACGAAGGTCTTAACCACGACGGAGACGGTGGCCGCGCTCTCGCCTTCGCCAGTCAGCAGAAAGCGCACGACGAGCCACAGACTGACTAGAAAGACGAGGAATTGAAGCGGCGCCAGAACGCCCTGAACAAGCGTCCAAGGCGAGGCATCACGGCGGCGGCGCTGCTCGGCCGTGTAAAGCGGTCGAATGGCCTGGTCGGTGGTCTGTGCCGTGCCCTTCACGATAATCGCGCGCCCCATGCTGGTGCAGTGAAGCTGCGACCAAGCGTCCAGAGACTACGTCCGCCCTGAAAGAAATGTCAACCTAAGTTGACGTAATTTTTGCTTTACATTTTTCTGTCCAGGGTCTTTGAATGATCAAAGTTCGTGATGGTGCTCGTGGCCGGGGAACGCTCAGATCCCGATAGATCTTTGCAACTGGTCCAAAAGTTTAAACGAGAGCGGGGCCATTCTCGAACGGCCGTAGTGGGTTAGAGCACCGGGTTGGGTGTTCATATGGCCAAGACGGGAGGAGCACGCTCAATGCCCGGGTCGCGGCAGCTCATTGAAGCATTCAGCGAATGGCAGTCCTGCGAGGACGCGCCAGCGTATTCGTCATCCGGCGGCGTCGCGCCGGCGCCGCAAGAGTTCAATCGCGCCATGCTTGGCCGAACCATCGAGGCGGAAGTCATTCCGCGTCTGATGCTCGTTCATCGTGGACTTGCGCACGGAGAACTGGCGGGCACTCCCGGGATGGAGTTGTCGCTGCATATCTCTTCCGAAGATGTCGCCGAGCTGGCGCGGATCGTCATTGAGCATGAGACCGAGGTGGCCTGCTCCTACGTCGATGCGCTGCGCAATCAAGGTGTGCCCGTCGAGGCCATTTTCGTGGAACTGATGGCACCGACGGCTCGTTTGCTCGGTGAAATGTGGAAAGCGGATCTGTGCTGTTTCACCGATGTGACGATCGGAATGGCGCGGATTCAGCAAATCGTTCATCAGCTCAGCCCCGAATTCGAGAAAGAGACGGCGATGGCCTTCGATGGCCGGCGCATTCTGCTTATGACAATGCCCGGGGAGCAGCACACACTCGGCCTCATGCTGATCGAGGAATATTTCCGGCGCGCCGGCTGGGACTGTTCCAGCGGGGCGCCGAAAGACGCGCGGGACATGGCTCGGCGGGTCCGCGCTCAGCACTTCGACGTCGTGGGCATTTCGGTCGCCTGGGGGGCGTTGCTCGACGGAATATCCACTGCAATCCAAGGCATCCGGAAGGCTTCGTTGAACAAATCAATCGTCGTTCTCGTCGGCGGCAGCATATTTCTCGACAATCCCGAGTTGGTGTCTCGAGTCGGCGCCGACGGCACGGCTGTAAGCGGGCGTCATGCTGTCATGCAGCTGCGCAGTCTGCTCGGTGCTAAAGTCACAAGTGGCTAATCAGATAGCATCGGGCAAAGGTTGCGGTATCGGTATGGAAATTCGAGTGCCGTCCAAACGCGTCGAGCCGTTCAGAGCCCCCAAAAGGCATCTGGGCGACATCGACGCGGATTCGGCTGCAAGATTACTGACCGCCGCAGCCGACATCGCACTTGTGATCGACAATAAAGGCGTCATCCGCGACGTTGCACTTGGCAGCGAAGAATTATTGCGCGACGGCTGTGCCAACTGGATCGGGCAGCGCTGGATCGATACGGTCGCCGAAGACAGCAAGAATAAAATCGAGGATCTGCTCCGCGATACGGTCGTTTCTTCCGCCGTCACATGGCGGCAGGTCAACCATCCCGTCGGACGCAGCGGCGAAATTCCGATCCGCTATTCCGCCATTCCTCTTGGCCAGTCTGGCAAAATCGTCGCGATCGGACGAGATCTGCGCGCGCTTGCAGCGATGCAACAGCGTCTCGTCGACACGCAGCAGACGATGGAGCGCGAGTATACGCGGCTGCGTCACGCCGAGACGCGGTATCGCCTCCTGTTCCAGATCTCCTCGGAAGCGGTGTTGATTGTCGACGCTGCAAACAACCGGATCGCTGAGTCCAACCCGGCAGCCTCGAAGCTGCTGGGCCGGTCGACGCGGCGGCTTGCCGGGCGTCCGCTGCACGAGCTTTTCGACAGCGATGGGCAGCGGAAAGTTCAGACTTTCCTCGCCGCCCTGCGGACCAGCGGCCAGGCGGACGACATCATCGTGCGTCTCGACGAGGCGAAGCTCGATCTGAGCGTCTCGGCCTCATTGTTCCGCCAGGAAAACGCCGCCAACATTCTCATTCGCCTGACGCCGACCTCGGCAAACGCCGGCGCCTGGATGAAATCCCGGTCGAGTCTGTTCGACGTCGTGCAAAAGCTACCGGATGGGTTTGTCGTCACGGATCCGGATCGCCGCATTCTGACAGCGAATGCAGCGTTTATCGAGTTGACGCAGCTGGCCACCGAGGAACAGCTTCGCGGCGAGCTGGTCGATCGTTGGATCGGGCGGCACCCCATCGACATGTCGGTGCTCGGCAAAAACCTGAAAGAACGCGGCGAAATCCGGAATTTTTCGACCGTGGTTCGTGGCGAGTACGGCTCGGCGGAAGATGTCGAAGTCTCGGCGGTGTCGGTGTCGGGGTCAGAGCAGCCCTGTCTCGGCATGACCCTAAGACGGGTAACGCGGCGGCCCGATACCACCATCAACGGCCGACGCGCGCTGCCGCGCTCTGTCGAGCAATTGACCGAACTCGTCGGCCGCGTGCCGCTGAAAGAACTGGTTCGCGAATCCACCGATATGATCGAGCGGCTATGCATCGAGGCAGCGCTCGAACTGACGGACGACAATCGCGCGTCGGCCGCCGAAATGCTGGGGCTCAGCCGGCAGGGGCTCTATTCAAAGCTGCGGCGCCACGGCATGGGCGATCTCGATGGCGAGCGCGACGAGTAAACTGCCGCCGGCATCGGCGTAGCAATTTTTTGACAGCGCAAAGTGTAATCCTGAATTGACACTTTTGAATCGCCGCATTAGCTTTGCTTTATGGCAATGCCTGCGCTCACAGTATCGCGTCTCGACCCCGCTGCGGTGCTCGAGTTATTGAAACCCATCACGTGGTTTCCGCCGATGTGGGCCCTTGCCTGCGGCGTGGTTTCATCTGGCTTCGATGGCTCGATCGATCGACTTCCGCTGGTGGTCGTCGGCGTTCTGCTCGCCGGTCCGCTGGTTTGCGGCACATCGCAAGCCGTGAACGACTGGTTTGACCGCCATGTCGATGCGATCAATGAACCCAACCGGCCGATCCCTTCCGGTCGCATTCCCGGTCAGATGGGGCTCGTCATCGCCATCGTCTGGACGATCCTGTCGCTTGCCGTTTCGACATTCCTCGGACTTTGGGGGTTCGTTGCCACGTGCGTCGGCCTTGCGCTCGCATGGGCCTACAGCATGCCGCCGGTTCGACTGAAAAAGAATGGCTGGTTCGGCAACGCCGCCGTCGGCGCCTGTTATGAGGGACTACCCTGGTTCACCGGCGCGCTAGTGATGTCGTCCGCCCTTCCCAGCACGCAGGTCTTGGCAATGGCTGCGCTCTACAGCATCGGGGCGCACGGCATCATGACCCTCAATGACTTCAAGTCGATCGATGGGGACCGACAGCTCGGCATCCGGTCTCTACCGGTTCAACTCGGGCCCGATCGTGCAGCGCGTCTGGCATGCATCGTGATGGCGCTGCCGCAATTCTTCGTCGTTCTCTTGCTTGTGCATTGGGATCATATGATATCCGCCGCGCTCATCGGCCTGGTGCTGCTGGCCCAGATTGGACTGATGTCAATTTTGGTCCGTGACCCGCGCGGACGCGCACCTTGGTACAATGCCACCGGCATCTCCTTGTACGTGACCGGCATGATGATCGCGGCCGTCGCCATTCGCCCAGAACTCGGTGTTCTTTCATGAACCAGGCGCCTCCCCTCGGCTGGATCGGCATCATTCGTCTCGGTTTCGTGCAAACGGCACTGGGCTCCATCGTCGTCCTCACCACCTCCACGATCAACCGCGTGATGGTCGTTGAACTGGCCCTGGCTGCCGCAATTCCAGGTGCGCTGGTTGCTTGGCACTATGCGTTGCAGTTTCTACGGCCGCGATGGGGCTATGGGGCGGATACCGGGGGGCGGCGCACGCCGTGGATCCTGTTTGGCATCGCGACGCTGGGGATCGGCGGCACCGGCGCGGCGCTTGCCGTCGCGGTGACGGCGGCGAATTTCTGGGCCGGCATGGCGCTGGCCGTTGTTGCCTTCACGTTCGTCGGGATCGGGGTCGGGGCGTCGGGCACTAATCTGCTGGCATTGCTTGCCACGCGCGTCGACCCGGCCCGGCGCGCACCGGCTGCGACGATCGTATGGATGATGATGATTGCCGGCTTCGTCGTCACGACAATCGTTGCCAGTAAATTTCTCGACCCGTTTTCGATGACGCGGCTCGTCGCTGTCAGCGGCAGCGTTGCTGTTCTCGCCTTTGCCGTTTCATGCCTGGCGCTCTGGGGCATCGAGCCGTCGCGCGCGCCGCACGCTCAGACAAACCAAGTTGCTACCAGCGCACGAGACGGCGGCGCATTCCGGGCGGCCTTGAGCGAGGTGTGGAACGAACCGCAGTCCCGCCGCTTCACGATATTCGTATTCGTTTCGATGCTTGCCTACAGCATGCAGGACCTGATTCTGGAGCCGTTCGCCGGTTTTGCCTTCGGCCTCAACCCGGCTCAGTCGACAAAGCTCGCCGGACATCAGCATTTGGGAGTGTTCATGGGCATGGCGCTTGTCGCCATCGCCGCGCATCCGCGCATCGGGTTTGGCTCCCTGCGGAGTTGGACGATCGGCGGATGTCTTGCGTCCGCTGTAGCTCTACTTGGGCTCGTACTCGCTGGACTTTTCGCACCCAACTTTCCGCTGACCGCCACCGTCATTGCCCTCGGCTTCGCCAACGGCGCCTTCGCTGTCGCTGCGATCGGAACGATGATGGCACTGGCCGGCGCAGGACGAGCGAACAGCGAGGGGATGCGCATGGGCCTGTGGGGCGCGGCGCAGGCGATCGCATTTGGCGCGGGCGGCTTCGTCGGCGCAGCGGCGGCCGATCTCATTCGCACCGTGGTGCTGGAACCAGCCGACGCCTTCACAGTGGTCTTTGCCGCCGAAGCAATACTTTTCATCGCGGCGGCCGTTCTGGGTGCGCGTGCCATTGCGGACCCGGCGCAATTGCCAAAACGGCCATTCGTTGAGCCCGACATCCCCCGTGCCGTCAAGTCCGAACCCGTTTATTGAACTCAGAAACAGGTGCTGCAGCCATGGAAACGTTTGATGTTGTTGTTGTAGGTGGCGGACCGGCCGGAGCGACCGCGGCGACAGACCTCGCCGAGCAGGGTTATTCGGTGCTGCTGCTTGACCGGGCGGGGCGCATCAAGCCGTGCGGCGGCGCCATCCCGCCCATTCTGGTCAAGGAATTCGACATTCCCGACGAGCTGATCGTGGCGCGCATCAGGTCGGCTCGAATTGTCTCGCCGAAAGAACGCATAGCCGACATGCCGATCGATGGCGGCTTCGTCGGCATGGTCGACCGGGAGCACTTTGACGAGTGGCTGCGGGAGCGTGCCGCTGGGGCGGGTGCCCTGCGTCGCACCGGAGCGTTCGAGGATTTGACTCGCGACGCATCCGGCACCGCCCTCGTGTCCTTCAAGAAGCGTCTCGATGATGGGTTTGAAACGCGCGAAACCGTGCGGGCACGCTTCGTGATAGGTGCCGACGGTGCGTCATCAGGGGTCGCCCGTCAGGCGCTGCCAAAGGAAGAGGCGCCGCCGTTCGTGTTCGCCTATCATGAAATTGTGCGCAGTCCGAAGCCCGCCGAGGGCGCAGCCTTCGAGCCGCGCCGCTGCGATGTCTACTATAGCGGCCGCTATTCACCCGACTTCTACGCCTGGGTATTTCCACACGGCGAGACAACCAGCATTGGAACCGGGACCGCCCACAAAGGATTTTCGCTGCGCGGGTCGGTCGCCGATCTGAGACAGAGTATCGGAATGGCCGGCCATGAGACCATTCGAAAGGAAGGCGCGCCTATACCGCTCAGGCCACGCCGCCACTGGGACAACGGCCGGGACGTGATCGTGGCCGGTGACGCTGCCGGCGTTGTTGCTCCCGCGTCGGGCGAAGGGATCTATTACGCCATGCTGTGTGGGCGCATGGTGGCCGATGCCGTGGCCGAAGCGCTGCAAACGGGGGACGCTCGTTATCTCGCCTCGGCTCGTAAGCGCTTCATGAAGGCGCATGGACGTGTGTTCTGGGTACTCGGCATTATGCAGCGCTTCTGGTACGCGAACGACGCGCGCCGCGAACGTTTCGTAACCATGTGCAAGGATCCGGATGTGCAATCGCTCACCTGGCAAGCCTACATGCATAAGAAGCTCGTCAAGGCGAAACCTATGGCGCACATGCGCATATTCGTGAAGGATATGGCGCATCTGCTCGGTATGGTGCCACCCTGACGGAGGGGGTCGCGATGGGCGCGGCTGAGCAACCGACCAAAAAAGGCCGGGCCAATCCGGCACAGATGAGATCGACGCAGCATGGAAGAGGCTTTCTCCAGCGGCTGGATCATCGACATCATACTTGCGTTGATGGCGGTAGAGGCCGTTGGGCTGATCATTCTGCGCCGGGTTCTCGGGCGCGGGCCATCGGTATTGGAACTCCTGGTCTCTTTGGCCGCGGGGTTGTGTCTGATGCTCGCCCTTCGCGTTGCGCTGACCGGCGGCGCTTGGCAGGCGATCGCGCTGGCACTGGCGGCGTCGCTCGTCGTTCATGTGACGGACTTGCGGCTGCGCTGGTTGCGCCGGACCTGTGCACCCGACGAGACGACATGACACTGCAGGCGATCATATTGAGGGCCGACGGCGTCATTGCCGAAACCGACGGGCTGGAACGTTCGGTGCTCAATCAGGTCGTGCAGTCAGCCGGCTTCAAGTGGACCTGCTCGCGCGAGGCTTTCGCAGCGCTTCGTCAGCATGCGCGCCGCCGTGATCGGTATCGCCACTTCGTCCGGCAAAACCTCGGTATCGATCGCAGCTCGGATGATTTCGAACGCATGATCGACGTGATGATCCGCCACGCCGGAACGGTCGCGCGGACATTCATTGACAAAGACTACCTCGACGCGCGGCCGGGAGCGCGTGAATTGGCGTCCGCCGCGCGGCAGGAGGGCGTCAAGGTTGCCATTGTCTCGGCGCTCCCCAAAGCCGAGATTGAATACTTGATGGCGCACCTGTTCGGTGAGGGCAGCAAGCGTCTCATCGCCTGCATCACTGCGCCCGACACGGTCGACGGGGAAGCCAGTCTGCTCGACGTCTACAGCCAAGCGGTCGAGAAACTGGAGGTTGATCCGGCCTCCTGCCTTGCACTGGAAGCCACGCTGGAGGGGGCCAACACGGCCCGGCGAGCCGGGGTCGCCGCGGTGATCCTCCTTGGACATCACGAACCGAGCGAAGACGTTCTCTTCGCCGTCAACGAACTCCCCGACCTCATCGGCCGCGACGAGAAGCGTGAGGCCATGATCGTGACACCCGGCGACGGGTTTGAAATACTCGCAGCACTGCGGCGTGCACACGCCGGCTACTTCGACGTCTTCGGGGGGCTACACAGGAGCTACGCCATGAAAGTCTCCGATATCCTGAAAGACAAAGGCTCAGCGGTGAAAGCCGTCAAAGCTTCCGATTCCATCCTTATGCTCAGCCAGAAATTGAAGTCCGACGCGGTCGGCGCCATGGTGGTGATCGGCGCTTCGGGCAAGCTTGAAGGCATCATATCCGAGCGAGATATCGCCAACGGGCTGGCCACGCACGGCGATGCGCTGACGCGCATGCTGGTCGGCGATTTGATGACGCGGGCCGTCGTCACCTGCTCACCCGACGACCCGATCGCCAACGTTGCCAAAATCATGACCCAGCGCCGTTTCCGTCATATGCCCGTCCAGCAGGACGGAGAACTGATCGGCGTCGTCAGTATCGGCGATGTCCTGAAGCATCGCCTCGACGAACTGCAACTTGAAACCAATGTGCTGCGCGACTTCGTCATCGCGCGGGGCTAAAAACGACAAGCAACCCGGAACCGCCGCCATGCCCGCTATTTTTCCTTTCTCCGCCATCGTCGGCCAAGACGAAATGAAACTGGCCTTACTCATCGCCGCGATCGACCAATCCGTCGGCGGCGTTCTCGTGTTCGGCGACCGGGGAACAGGAAAATCGACGACAGTGAGGGCCTTGGCGGCGCTGTTGCCGCCGATGCCCGTCGTTGGCGGATGCCGCTTCAATTGCGCACCCGGCACGGGTTGCACGCATACGCAAGGTGCCGAAACGGCCGCCACAGCGCCTGTCCCGGTTGTCGATCTGCCGCTGGGAGCGACGGAAGACCGGGTCGTCGGCGCGCTGGATCTCGAACGCGCGCTCGTGCACGGCCAAAAGGCATTCGAACCGGGGCTGCTGGCGCGCGCGCACCGGGGCTTTCTCTATATCGACGAGGTGAACCTGTTGGAGGACCACCTTGTCGATCTTCTGCTCGATGTCGCCGCGTCGGGGGAGAATGTGGTCGAACGGGAAGGGCTGAGCGTGCGGCATCCGGCCAAATTCGTTCTGGTCGGCACCGGCAATCCCGAGGAAGGCGAACTGCGTCCGCAGCTTCTCGACCGGTTCGGCATGTCGGTCGAAGTGCGCACGCCTGAAGATCTAAAGACGCGGATTGAAGTGGTTCGTCGGCGCGATGATTTCGAGCGAAATCCTGACGTATTCAATGCGCGCTTTGCCGACGACGAGCAGCGGCTGCGCAACCATATTGTTGCCGCGCGCGAGCGCGTACCGGGAATTCCAACCAGCGATCATGCGCTGGAACGCGCCGCACAGCTGTGTTCGGACGTCGGCACCGACGGCCTGCGGGGTGAACTCACTCTTGTCCGCGCGGCTCGTGCCGTCGCTGCCCTCGAAGGCGCCAGCGAGATCGACGATGCTCATCTACGCCGGGTCGCGCCGATGGCCCTGCGGCACAGATTGCGCCGGACGCCGCTATCGAGCCCGGATTCTGGTGCGCGCGTCGAACGTGCGGTGGCTGATCTCTTCGGCGGGTCGGGAGAGCGGCTCGTCATATGAGCACGGGAGCGGCCAATCGTACGATTTGGGACGACGCATGTCTTGCCGCAGCGGTCGTTGCAGTCGCGCCGCATGCTGTCGGCGGGATCGTGCTGCGGGCGCGCGCCGGACCCGTCCGCGATGCCTGGCTCGATCTTCTCAAGTCGCTGATGGGGCCTACGAAGCCGCTGCGGCGGCTGCCTTTGAATGTCGGCGATGACCGGCTTTTGGGCGGGCTCGACTTGTCGGCAACGCTGGCGCAGGGTCGGCCGGTGGCGGAGCGCGGGCTCCTCGCAGACGCCAATGGCGGGGTTCTCGTCATCCCCAGTGCCGAGCGGCTGGACGGGGGACGCACGGCCCGCATCGTTCGCACGATCGATTATGGGCGAGTTGAAATGGAGCGCGATGGGCTCTCCGCCAAGCTCCCTGCCCGCTTCGGCGTCGTGGCCTTCGACGAAGGTGCGGAACCAGATGAAACGGCTCCCACCGCGCTCAAAGACCGGCTGGCCATTTGGCTGATGCTTGACGGTCTGAGCTTGCGCGATACCTCAATCGCGCCGGATTGGCCGAGTCGTGTCGCATCCGCGCGTGCAACCCTGGCCAACAGCGACGCTGATCCGAACCTTGCAACATTATTCTGCGAGGCCGGTGCGGCACTCGGCATCGGATCTATTCGCGCACCGATCCAGGCGCTGGCGGTGGCGCGTGTGCTTGCAGCCCTCGATGGGCGAAGCATGGCCGCAACAGGTGACGCCGAGATTGCCGCGCGCCTCGTGCTTGGTCCGCGCGCCACGCGCCTTCCCAGCGAAGAGACACCGGACGAGGAGAACGGACCCGAGCCGGAGCCGCAGCAAGCAGCGGCCCCCGAGACCACCGACCCCGGCGGCGAGGATACGTCGCCCGAACAGGCTCTCTCGCCGGACGATCTGGAACTCGTGCTCGCGGCGGCACAGGCGGCGATCCCGGCGCTCATTCTTGCCGATCTTGCACAGCAACGCGCCCTTGGCCGGGCACCTCCATCCCAGGGCAAGGCCGGTGCCAATCAAGCATCGAAACTGCGCGGCCGGCCGGCGGGCGTGCGCCGGGGCGAACCGCGCAATGGCAACGTGCTCAGTCTCATCGAGACGCTGCGCGCAGCCGCGCCGATGCAGCTCATCCGGCAACGGCTCCGTGGCGGTCCGCATTTGCTCGCTGATGGCCGCCAGCGCATCGAAATCCGCGCTGACGATTTTCGCATTGCCCGCTTCAAGCAGAAGACCAGTTCGACAACAATATTCGTCGTCGACGCGTCCGGTTCGAGTGCCTTGCACCGGCTGGCCGAAGCCAAAGGTGCGGTCGAGATCATCCTGTCGGAATGCTACGTTCGCCGCGATAGCGTGGCGCTGATTGCATTCCGCGGCACAACAGCTGAGACGTTGCTGCCGCCGACGCGATCACTGACACGCGCGCAGCGGAGCTTGGCCGGATTGCCGGGCGGTGGGGGAACGCCGCTTGCCACCGCCATCGACAGCGCCATGCAGCTGGCCGCAGCCCAGAAGCAGAAGGGCATTAGTCCGACCGTGGTCGTATTGACCGACGGCAAAGCGAATATCGACCGCGCCGGAAAGCCTGGCCGGAGGGCGGCCATGGCGGATGCCCATACGGTGGCTGAGGGTTTTCGCGGGCTCGGCATCAACGCGCTGCTGATCGACACTTCGCCCCGGCGCAATGCGGAGGCGGAGGCACTGGCAACGGTCATGGGCGCGCGTTACCTGCCGCTGCCGCACGCCGACAGCACGCGACTATCCCAGGCTGTGTTCGCCGCGCGCCGCGATACCGACGAACGCAGCGGGTCGCGGACCTAATCTGCAGCGAGCGACGGCAGGAAGGCCTTGGACCCACATGCCCGAAGCGCTGGACTTTGATCGCCATGCGGGTGACTGGCCGAACCGGGCCGCGAGCCGGCTGATCGAGACGCCGGGATTGCGTTGGCATGTTCAGATCATGGGCGCGGGCCCGCCGCTTCTGCTTTTGCACGGCACGGGCGCTTCAACGCATTCCTGGGCCGGTCTGGCGCCACTGTTGAGCCGTCGCTTCAAGGTCATTGCTCCGGATCTGCCCGGTCAAGGCTTCACGATCGCGAGCGGCAGGCAAGACCTTTCGATGCGCGGCATGGCGGGCGCGATCCGTACTTTGATGGATCATCTTCAGCTCGAGCCGCAAATCGGCGTCGGTCATTCGGCGGGGGCGGCCATTCTGGCGCGCATGAGCCTCGATCGGCAACTTGCGCTCCAGTCCATCGTCGCGCTCAACGGGGCATTTGTCCCGTTCGGTGGTCTTGCCAGCCGGGTGTTCTCACCGCTGGCGAAACTTCTGACGCTGAACCCCGTCGTGCCGCGGATATTCGCTTGGAGCGCCGGCGACCGCTCGGCTGTGGAACGGCTGCTGCGGAGTACCGGTTCGAAGGTGCCTGACCAAAGCCTCGCCTTGTACCAGCGCCTTTTTGCTTCGCCCGCCCATGTCGCAAGTACGCTTTCTATGATGGCCTCATGGGATCTGGAATCGCTGATCCGTGATCTGCCGCGATTGCAGCCACCTCTGCTGCTCGTGACCGGCGAGAACGACCTGACGATTGCACCGGGCGACGCAAAACTGATCGCGCGCCTCGTGCCCGTGAGCCGTATTTTGCCCCTGCCAGGGCTCGGGCATCTGGCGCATGAGGAAGATCCGCAACGGATTGCCGAGGTGATTCCAAGCCCGGCCGGCCCGAACTCAGCGGAATTCTGACGGAGAGCGAACTTCAGACTTGCGCCACCGCACTTTACACTCTTAGATGTCATCTTATGTTGACACCTTCTGCCCATGCCCGCGCCGCCTATCCCGTCCCCGAGGCACGACCGCACGCGGTCGTAATCGGCAGCGGTTTCGGTGGTTTAGCGGCAGCCGTGCGATTGGGCGCGCGGGGGTACAAGGTTACGGTGCTCGAAAAGCTCGATGCCGCGGGAGGACGCGCCTACGTCTTCCGCCAAGACGGGTTCACGTTCGACGCGGGCCCAACAATCATCACGGCGCCTTTTTTGCTGGAAGAGCTTTGGAGCCTATGCGGGCGCAAAATGTCCGACGACGTGGACCTGCGACCGCTTTCGCCCTTTTATACCCTGCGCTTTCACGACGGCGAAACCATCACATGCTGCGCGGACCCCGACGCCATGCGGGCCGAAGTGGCGCGCATTTCGCCAGGTGATGTCGCCGGCTACGAGCGCTTCATGGCGCAGGCGCAGCAGATTTATCACGTCGGGTTCGAGCAGCTGGGCGATGTACCGTTCGACAGCTGGACGGACATGGCCAAGCTGTTGCCGCAGCTTTTCAAGCTCGAAAGCTACCGGTCGATTTACGGTCTGGCATCCAAGCATGTGCAGGATCCGCGACTGCGGGTGTTTCTCAGCTTCCACCCGCTGTTTGTCGGCGGCAACCCGTTCAACGTCACGTCGATTTACGGCCTGATCACATTTCTGGAGCGCCGCTTCGGTGTGCATTTCGCGATGGGCGGGACCGGCAGCCTCGTGCAAGGCCTCGTCAAGCTGATCGGTTCGCAGGGCGGCGAAATTCGCTATGGGGCGGAGGTCGCCGAGATCACGCTGCAAGGACGTCGTGCCACGGGCGTACGGCTTGCCAACGGCGAAAAACTTGCCGCTGACGTCGTCGTTTCCAACGCGGATGCGGCCTGGACCTACCGCTACCTTTTACCCAAGAGTGCGCGCCGCACGTGGACGGACAAGCGTCTCGACAAGGCACGCTACTCCATGAGCCTTTTCGTCTGGTATTTTGGGACGAAAACAAAATACGACGACGTTCCGCATCACACAATTCTGCTCGGACCGCGATACCGGGAACTGCTCAACGACATCTTTGAAACAAAGCGTCTGGCGCAGGATTTCAGTCTCTATCTGCACCGGCCGACGGCAACCGATCCCTCGCTTGCGCCCGCCGGCAACGATGCCTTCTACGTGCTGTCACCGGTGCCGCACCTGGAAGGCGATACCGATTGGACAGTCGAAGCCGAACCCTACCGCCGCCGCATATCAAAGTATCTGTCCGACACCGTGCTGCCGGGACTGGAAGACAATCTCGCTACTTCGCGCATCATGACCCCGCTCGACTTCCGCGACCGCCTCATGTCTTACAAGGGCGCCGCGTTCAGCCTGGAACCTGTGCTCACACAAAGCGCTTGGTTCCGTCCGCATAACCGCAGCGAAGACATCGAACACCTCTATCTCGTCGGCGCCGGAACGCATCCGGGTGCCGGCGTGCCGGGTGTTTTATCGTCCGCTCGCGTTCTCGACAGGATCGTGCCAGATGCGTCAGCCTTCGCTTGAGGATATGCGGCGACAGGCCGTCGATCTTGATGACTGCCGCGAGAAGCTCGCAAACGGGTCGCGAACGTTTCTCGCCGCCTCGCGCCTGCTGCCCCGCCGCGTTCGCGATCCAGCGATCGCGCTCTACGCCTTCTGCCGGGAAGCCGACGACATCATCGACATCGGAGGGGCGACGGAGGGCAACCTCGCGCTGCTGACCGATCGGCTCGACGGTATTTATCGTCACGCTCCCTGCGCGTCAGCGACCGACCGGGCGTTTTGCGCGGTCGTGCATAAATTCGAAATCCCACGCACCCTGCCCGATGCTCTGATCGAGGGCTTCGCGTGGGATGCTGAGGGCCGGCGCCATGAAACCTTCGCCGATGTTCTTGCCTATTCCACACGCGTGGCCGGCAGCGTCGGCGCGATGATGGCGCTGCTCATGTGCGCGCGCGAACGTTCGCAGCTGGCGCGGGCATGCGATCTGGGCATTGCGATGCAGCTGTCGAATATCGCCCGCGATGTCGGCGAGGATGCCCGTTCCGGACGCATCTATCTGCCGCTCACGTGGATGCGAGACGAGGGACTTGATCCAGACGCATGGCTTGCCAACCCGGTCCACTCACCGGCGATTGCCAGAATCGTCGAAAGGCTGCTGGATGGAGCCGACAGCCTCTACCGTCGCGCCGCGCGCGGGATCTCCGCGCTGCCGGTCGACTGCCGCGCTGGCATTTTTGCCGCCGCCTATCTTTACGGAGAGATCGGCAACGAAGTGCGCCGCAACGGTCACGATTCCATTTCGCGGCGCGCGGTGGTTCCGGCCAAGCGCAAAATCGAGCTTGCGGCCAAGGCTGCTCTTTCCGCATCCCTGTCACTGACGCAGGCGCGCGTGGTCATCCCCGATCGCGTCCCGGAAGCGGCTTATCTCTTGGATGCTGTGCACCCGCACGCTGCCCATGCGCCGAACCCGGCATGGTGGAACCTGCCGGCGCGGACCGTGCGCGTTATCGAACTCTTCGAACGACTTGAATTGCGCGATCGCGACGCCCAGCACGCGCGTCTCTCGCACATGCAATCCGCCTCACCTTCGCCTGCTGAAGCCTAGAACCGGAGAACCGGCCATGAACGCACATATCGGTCAGCCCGTCCCTTCCCCGAAACCGCTGCTTGACAAGGTGCGCGTGCCCGCCGACCTGCGCGCCCTGCCGGAGCGCGACATGAAGCAGCTCGCCGAAGAATTGCGGCAGGAAACCATTGAAGCGGTCTCGGTCACCGGCGGGCACCTCGGCGCGGGGCTTGGCGTCGTCGAGTTGACGCTGGCCATCCACCGCGTCTTCGATACGCCGCGCGACCGGCTGATCTTCGACGTCGGCCACCAATGCTATCCGCACAAGATCCTGACCGGCCGCCGCGATCGCATTCGGACACTGCGGACCGGCGGCGGATTATCGGGTTTCACGAAACGATCCGAGAGCGAGTACGATCCATTCGGCGCCGCGCACTCCTCGACATCCATTTCGGCGGGCCTCGGCATGGCCGTGGCGCGTGACCTCAAGGGTGGCGACAACCACGTCATCTGCGTCATCGGCGACGGCGCAATGAGCGCTGGCATGGCGTACGAGGCGATGAACAATGCCGGCGCGCGCGATGAACGTCTCATCGTTATCCTCAACGATAACGATATGTCGATCGCGCCACCGACGGGAGCGCTGTCGAAGTATCTGACGCGAGCGACGTCAAGCGGGTCTTACCTGCAGTTGCGTGATTTCGCCAAGCAGCTCGCCAAGCGGCTGCCGAAAAAGTGGGAACGCCGGGCTGCGCGCGTCGAGGAGATGTCGCGAACCATCATGTCGGGCGGCATCTGGTTTGAAGAACTCGGCTTCTACTATGTCGGTCCGGTCGATGGCCACGATCTCGACCAGCTGCTGCCGGTCTTGAAGAACGCGCGCGATGCCGAGCAGGCACCAATCCTGGTTCACGTCATTACGCAAAAGGGCAAAGGCTACGCGCCTGCCGAGGCATCGGCCGACAAATATCATGGTGTTGCGAAGTTCGATGTCGTGACCGGCGCCCAGGTGAAGCCTAAGGCGGCAGCACCCAGCTACACGAAAGTGTTCGCAAACGCCCTTGTGGCCGAGGCTAAAAAGGACGAGCGCATCGTTGCGGTCACGGCGGCCATGCCGGAGGGCACCGGACTGGATGTTTTTGGCCGGGCGTTTCCTGAGCGCATCTTCGATGTCGGCATCGCTGAACAACATGCGGTGACATTCGCGGCGGGGCTCGCCACCGAAGGGTTAAAGCCCTTTGCAGCGATCTATTCGACGTTCCTTCAGCGTGGCTATGACCAGGTTGTGCACGATGTTGCAATCCAGAGCCTGCCGGTGCGCTTCATGATCGATCGCGCGGGGCTGGTCGGCGCTGACGGCCCGACGCATGCTGGCTCGTTCGATCTTGCCTACCTCGGCTGTCTGCCGGGCTTCGTCATCATGGCCGCGGCGGATGAATCAGAGCTTGTGCACATGGTCGCGACCGCCGCTGCCATCGATGACCGTCCTTCGGCCGTACGGTATCCGCGCGGTGACGGCGTCGGCGTCGATTTGCCGGCGGAAGGGGTACCGCTGCCGATCGGCAAGGGCCGCATCGTGCGTGAAGGCGACACGGTTGCGATCCTGTCGCTGGGTACACGGCTGGCAGAAGCGCAAAAGGCGGCCGATCAGCTGGCAGCCCACGGCTTGTCGACCACCGTTGCCGATGCGCGCTTCATGAAGCCGCTGGACGAGGACCTTATGCGCCAACTCGCCCGCGATCACGAGGTGCTGATTACGATCGAGGAAGGCAGCGTCGGCGGGTTCGGCAGCCACGTGCTGGAATTCCTGTCGCGCGAGGGGCTGATGGATCGGGGCTTGAAGGTTCGGACAATGACGTTGCCCGACACGTTCATCGATCATGACAAGCCCGAGGTGATGTACGCCCAAGCTGGCCTCGACGCCGCGGCCATCGTGGCGAAGGTGTTCGCAGCTCTCGGCAGAACGGAATTAGACGGAGGCGCGTTGCGCGCCTGAGGTGGATGGACACCAACCCACTCGCGTTCATCGAGCTCATGATTGTGCTCGCGTTCGGTGTCGGCTGGTTCATTCTGGAGAAGTTGGCGAACAGCATCGACCGCGATAAGCCGAAGCCTCGCACCGATGATCCGGCGCAATCCACGGGGAGCGGCGAGGCGGGGAAAGCCCCCTGACTTCAGCGCCCGGCCCGGCGTGGCATGCGAAATGGCAACATGCATTGCACGATCGGGGACACGAACCGGTCAAGCGACAGGCTCTCGTGCATCGCGGTCACAGGCCGTCCCGCGACCTTCGATGATACGATCGAACGGGCATAAAATGGGGTATCTTCCAGTGTCTTGACGACGGCGCCGCTCAAGCCCGCGTCGGATCGCGTTCCCCGCGCCACGCGCCAGATGGGCGCCGACGGCAGAGCGCATAGCGGCGGCGGATCGATCGGTTCAATTTGGCCGTCCGGGCCGATAAAGAGAGCCAGTCCGTCTTCGCGGCCGTCTTTGAGAGAGACATCGTAGAAAATCGTCGCTCCGTCGCGGTCACTGGCACGCGACCAATCCCAACGGCGAAAACTCGCTTCCAATGGTACGACGCCGCCGTTCCAGTCGAAGTAGCCGTTTCCCGACCATTTGAGGCCGTTGTCAAACGCGACTTCAACGCGCGAAACCGGTGCGATGGGACGCCACTGATGTTCGCCCCTCGCATCGATGGCGAATGACTGCCGGTTCACCGCAGACGGGATGACGCGGACGCGGCCCTTGAGGCGCGAGGGAATGGGTACGGTGATCTCGTCGATGTCAAACGTCAGTCCGTCGCCATCCCAGCGCAGGGAACTCCGACCAACCGTAAACGTATCTGCCGTGCGCTTTAATGCCGTCCGGCCGCGCTCGGTCATGGTCCAGCGGTGACCGCCGGCGCCATAAAGTGCGACGTTGATCGCAACGTGATCCTCAGGATCGGCATCCGGCTTGCGGCGGGCGAGTTTGTAGTACGGCGAGAATACGCTGCCGATGAAGGATATGATCGATAGCCCGTGCTGGGCGTCATCGCTGAGCGCGTCGACGTACCACCAGGCGTAGCCTCCCGGCGCTACAGGCGCGTCGAATTCAGGTCCACCGCCAGTTGTGCGGCCGCCAGCCATCCCGAAAGCGCTGCCATCGGTACGCCCGGTCCCGGATGCACGCTGCCCCCCGCCAGATACAAGCCCGGGATTCGCGTCGTCCCTCCCGGTCTGGAGAATGACGCCATCCAACCATGGGAGGCTGCTCCGTAAAGCGCGCCACCGGTTGCTGGAAAAAGGTCGTTGAAGCCGGCCGGCGTTGTCCGGACCGTTTCGGCACTCTCCCGGTCCACATCCAGCCCCAATCTGCGCAGAAGCGCAAATGTCCGTTCCTCGCATTCTGCGACCTCCACACCCGTATAGCGATCCATATCGCCCGTGGCGGGCGCGTTGACGAGAACGAGTAGCCGCTCGGGGCCACCTGCGAATTTGGCCGGATCATCGCCACGATCCTGCGCGCAGACATAGACCGTCGGCTCTCGCGGCAACCGTGCACGGCCAAAGATATCGTCGAATTCGGCTTTGTAATCGGATGAAAAGAATACGTTATGGCGCACGAGTGGAAAGCCGCTCGTTTGCGCGTTCATGACCCAGGTCATGGCCGAGAGCGATCGCTGGTCGCGGCGCAGTTGGGAGACGGTGCCCGCTATTGTCCGGCCGAACAGGCCGGCGGCGACGGCGGCTGCATCAGCATTGACGATCACGTTGGCCGATTCGACGATTTCGCCGTTGCGCAAGCGGATTCCGGCGACGCGCCCATTGCGGCCAATGACTTCCTCGACTTCAGCACCATACGTGTAGCGCGCGCCGTTCTCGCGTCCGATCCGTTCGAGTGCCGTGGCCAGAGCGTGCATGCCATCCTGGACGACCCACACGCCTTCCTGTTCGACGTGAGCAACGAGCATGAGGGTGGCTGGCGAGTCGAACGGCGAGGAACCGCAGTAGGTCGCGTAGCGGCCGAACAATTGGCGCAACCGCGGATCCGTGAAATGATCCCCCAATGCCGACCAGAGGGTGGAAAACGGTGAGATCCTCCACATGTCACCAAGGCCGCGCAGTCCGGAACTGAAGGCAAGCGAGACGGGTGTGGGCTGGGGTGAGCGGATAAAGGGCTCTTCGAGTGTCTGATAAACGTCGCGCGCCCGGGCACAGAAGGCGCGAAACCCGGCGGCTTCACGGGGGCCTGCAAAGGATGCGATCGCATCGGCCGATCGGTCGATGCCGGCGAAAAGATCGAGACAGTCGCTGCCGGACCAGGCGTGGCGGGCCAGGATTTCGAGCGGCTGCAAACGCACTTCATCGGCGAAGACTTTGCCTGCGTCGCCGAAGATCCGCTCGAACACCCAGCGCATCGTAAAAACGGTGGGGCCCGCATCCACGGGGCGCCCTCCGGCCATAATCTGGCGCATTTTGCCGCCCGGCGACGCCTGTCGCTCGAAGACCTGCACGTCATAGCCGGCCCGGGCCAGTTCAAGAGCGGAGACGAGCCCCGCTATGCCGGCCCCGACGACGACCACCTTCCCCTTGACCATGACCCGCCCGGAAATCGCTAACTGGCGCCGCCCTCGGCAGCGCGCTGAAGTGTCTATTTTACTAGACATTTAAAAAAGACCAACTAGGATTACACCTCTGTCGCGAAATGGGGCCTTCCAATGGACGCTACAGCACGCATCGAACAGACTTTGGAAGCCGTCCTCGCGCGCGCGGAAACCCCAGGCTCACCTCCTAAACTCGCCGCGGCTCTGCGCTACGCCGTCTTTCCCGGCGGCGCACGCGTTCGCCCGCGGCTTTGTTTGGCGGTGGCGCATGCATGCGGCGACGACCAGCCGGCCCTGGCGGACGCGGCCGCAGCTTCAATCGAAATGCTGCACTGCTCTTCACTGGTGCACGACGATCTGCCGTGCTTCGACGACGCCGCCCTGCGGCGCGGCAAGCCGTCTGTCCATATGGCCTTTGGCGAACCGCTCGCGGTTCTGGCCGGCGACGCCCTGATCGTCATGGCCTTCGAATCCCTCGCTGCCGCTGCCGACGGAGCGCCATTGCGCCTGCCGGCCCTACTGGCCAAAATTGCTAGCTCCGTCGGCATGCCGCACGGCATCGTTGCCGGCCAGGCGTGGGAATGCGAACCCGAAGTCGAATTGGCCAAATATCATCGTGAAAAGACCGGCTCGCTGTTTGCCGCCGCTACCGAGGCCGGCGCACTGGCGGCGGGTCATTCACCTGCTGCGTGGCGGCGCCTCGGCGAATGCATCGGGGAAGCCTATCAAGTCGCCGATGACCTCCACGATCTGCTCGGCAAAGCGGCCGACATCGGCAAGCCGTCCGGACAGGATGCCGCCCATCATCGACCGAGCGCTTGCAGCCTCGGCATCGAAGGCGCCTCGCTGCGCCTCAAGAGCCTGATGAAGGAAGCGATGGATTCGATCCCGCATTGCGCCGGCTCGGATGAACTCAGGGCCGTTATCCGCGCCGAGTCGACGCGTTTCGTGCCCAAAGAGGTCGCGCGCCTGCCCGCATGAGCCGGCCCGACGGCATACCCGTTATGGGCAAGCCGCAACCGTCTCCCGCGTCTGGAGCAGCACCCATGCCCTCTCTCGCCGAGCGATGGCTGTCGTTTCGCAATCGTCTACTGGCCGAGCCGCGCTTTCAAAAATTTGCCGCGTCAACACCGGGTTTACGCTCCATAGCGCGGCAGAAAGCTCGCGGCGTTTTCGATCTCCTGTCGGGGTTCATCTATTCGCAAGTGCTGCTTTCGTGTGTGCAGCTCGATCTTTTTCGAATGGTCAAAGCCACCCCATTGCCGCTCGAGACGCTTGCCGCGCGTGCCGATCTGCCTCTGGAATCCGCACGCCGCCTGTTCGATGCGGCGGCGTCTCTCGATCTTTTATGCCGCCTGAAAGATGGCCGTTACGGGCTCGGCATGAATGGTGCTGCGATCCTCGCCAATCCGGGCATCGAGGCCATGGTCGCGCACAACGCTTTACTTTACGACGACCTCAAAGATCCGGTCGATTTCCTGCGTCATCCGCATCGCGCAACGGCTTTATCTCGGTACTGGGCCTATGCGCAGGCAGATGATCCCACGCATTTGTCGGATGAAGCCGTGCGCGACTACAGTGCGCTCATGTCGGCGTCGCAGCCCCTCGTCGCCAGTGAGATTCTCGACGCCTATCCCTTTAACGCGCATCAACGGCTGCTTGATGTGGGCGGCGGCGAAGGTCGGTTTTTATGCGCGGCCGGCGCACGTTTTCCGCAACTCGACTTGATGATGTTCGACTTGCCGGCCGTTGCCGCCCGAGCGCGGCAGGCGCTGGCGGATGCCGGACTGGGGGAACGGGCGCGCGCGTTCGGCGGCAACTTTTTTACCGACCCACTTCCGGCGGGGGCGGATCTCGTGACCCTGGTCAGAATTCTGCATGATCACGATGATGAAAAAGCAGAATTGCTGCTAGCCAACATTCGCCGCGCGCTACCGCAGCATGGGCGCCTTCTGATTGCCGAGCCCTTTGCCGATACCCGCGGCGCGGAGCGCATGGGGGACGCTTATTTCGGCTTCTATCTCATGGCCATGCGTTCGGGCCGACCGAGATCGCAACAGACCATCGAAGAGATGCTGCGGCGCAGCGGATTTGGCTCGATCAAAGCCGTACCGACACGGGTGCCGCTGCAAACGAGCCTTCTTGTCGCACAAACATGACTCAAAACTGTTCATCTTGCTTGACACTTTTATCTGTCCGCATAGATTGACAGATGAAGAGTGGACGCAGGCGACGGGATGATCCCTCCGCCATGGCCCCCACAAAAGAGAGTCCCCCCTCGGATGAACACCCTCGCTGTCGTGCTCGAAGAGCCGGAGCGCCTTGTGCTCAGCCGACTTCCTTTGCCGGAACCGGGCGAGGAAGATGTCGTCGTCGACATCGAGTGGAGTGGCATCAGCACTGGGACCGAGAGGCTTTTATGGTCGGGCCGCATGCCGCCATTCCCGGGGTTGGGCTATCCGCTCGTTCCCGGATACGAGTCCGTCGGACGCATTAAGGAAGCCGGCTCGCGTTCCGGTGCCTGCGTCGGCGACCGGGTGTTTGTGCCGGGCGCCCGCTGCTACGGTGCAATCAAAGGGCTATTCGGCGGGGCCTCATCGCGGGTTGTCGTTCCCGGTCAGAAGGCCATCCGGTTTGACGAAGCACTCGGGGAGCAAGGCGTCCTGCTGGCGCTTGCCGCGACCGCCTATCACGCGCTCGACGCCGGCCGTTCCGTTCTGCCGCAACTCGTTATCGGCCACGGCGTTCTGGGCCGATTGATTGCTCGGCTTGTCCTGGCCGTTGGTGGTGACGCACCGGTGGTCTGGGAAAACAACGCGCGCCGCGCTGCCGGTGCGCTCGGCTACACCGTCATCGATCCTGCATCCGACGTGCAGCGCGGCTACGCATCGATTTGTGACGTCAGCGGGGACGCCAAACTTCTCGATACGCTCATCGGCAAACTGTCGCCGGGTGGCGAAATCATTCTCGCCGGCTTTTACAGCGAGCCGCTTTCATTCGCATTTCCTCCGGCCTTCATGCGCGAGGCGCGCCTGCGCGTTGCCGCTGAGTGGAAAGAACACGATCTCATCGCCGTTCGCGACCTCATCGAGCGCGGGGCTCTGTCGCTGGACGGGCTCATCACTCATCGGGAACCTGCACTTGCAGCGGGGGAAGCCTACCGCACGGCCTTCACCGATCCCGACTGCCTAAAAATGATCCTCGATTGGAGACAGTGCTCATGAGCGCGTGCGGAACCACGACGACACTCAACACTCTCAAGCCGTCGATGACGGACTTCCTGCGCGAGGAGGCCGCGCAAGAGCCCGATCCCGTGCCGCAGGTCGGATCGGCGACGAAAGAAACACAGATCATCGCGATCTACGGCAAGGGCGGCAGCGGCAAGAGTTTCGCGCTCGCCAATCTGTCTTACATGATGGCGCAACTTGGCAAGCGCGTGCTCCTCATCGGCTGCGATCCCAAGAGCGATACGACGTCGTTGCTCTTCGGCGGCCGGGCGACGCCGACCATCATCGAGACGAGTGCCAAGAAAAAACTTGCCGGTGAAGAGATCAAGATCTCGGACGTCTGCTTCAAGCGGGACGGCGTCTTCGCCATGGAACTGGGCGGTCCGGAAGTCGGCCGCGGCTGCGGCGGGCGCGGGATCATCCACGGTTTCGAAACGCTCGAGAAGCTCGGCTTCCACGAGTGGGGCTTTGATTACGTCCTGCTCGACTTCCTCGGTGACGTGGTGTGTGGAGGCTTCGGCCTGCCGATTGCGCGCGACATGTGCCAGAAGGTCATCGTCGTTGGCTCAAACGACCTGCAGTCGCTCTATGTGGCCAATAACGTTTGCTCGGCAGTCGAGTACTTCCGCAAGCTGGGCGGCAACGTCGGTGTCGCCGGCATGGTGATCAACAAGGACGATGGAACGGGTGAGGCGCGTGCCTTTGCAGCGGCTGCCGGCATACCTGTTCTGGCAGCAATCCCGGCGCATGAAGACATTCGCCGCAAGAGCGCCAACTACGAGATCATCGGCTTGCCCGGTGGCGAATGGGCGCCGCTGTTTGAAGAATTGGCCCTGAATGTCGCCACCGCGCCGCCCGTGCGTCCTTCGCCGCTTTCACAAGACGGCCTGCTCGGCTTGTTTGCAGGTGATGTGGTTGGGCGCAACGTCGTGCTGCAGCCGGCGAGCTACGAAGACATGTGCGGCGGTTCGGCAGTGATCAAGCCGTCTCTGGAAGTCATTTACGACACGGTTTGAGTTCAGCAGCGATTACCGGGCCGGGGGCCCTCACTCATGACGGCGTTAGACGAGAAAATCGTTGAGGCACCACCGGAAGCACCGGTTGCGAATGCGTGCGCGCCCGCCCCCCCGAACAGTGGCGACGGTCTGGGCTGCCATGCCGGCAAAGACGCGTTGAAGACCGCCGCTATTGCGGCCGGCAAGAGCGAAACTCTCGAACGCTACGCTGCCGACTATCCGATGGGTCCGCACGACCAGCCGCAGAGCATGTGCCCTGCCTTTGGCTCTCTGCGGGTCGGCTTGCGGATGCGGCGCACGGCCACGATCCTTTCCGGTTCCGCCTGTTGCGTTTATGGATTGACCTTCACGTCGCATTTCTACGGCGCGCGCAGAACAGTCGGCTACGTGCCGTTCAATTCCGAAACGCTCGTCACCGGCAAACTGTTCGAAGACATCCGCGACGCGGCCTTCCAGCTTGCCGATCCAGAACTTTACGACACAATCATCATCACCAACCTGTGCGTTCCGACAGCGTCCGGCGTTCCGTTGCAGCTCCTGCCGAAAGAAATCAACGGCGTGCGCATTATCGGCATCGACGTGCCGGGATTTGGCGTGCCGACGCACGCGGAAGCCAAGGACGTCCTTGCGGGTGCGATGTTGAAATATGCCCGCTCGGAAGCCGAGGTCGGGCCGGTGCAAGCCCCGCGCACGGGCGTGAGCCTGAAGCCGACGGTCACTTTGCTCGGCGAAATGTTTCCGGCCGATCCCATGAGCATCGGCGCTTTGCTGGAGCCGATGGGTCTTGCCGCTGGCCCCGTCGTGCCCACGCGCGAATGGCGCGAACTTTATGGCGCTCTGGATTGCGCGGCTGTGGCCGCAATCCATCCATTCTACAAGGCAAGTGTTCGTGAATTCGAGGCAGCCGGCCGCAAAGTCGTCGGATCGGCGCCGGTCGGGCTCGACGGCACGGCGGCTTGGCTCGAAAGCATCGGGGCTGCGTGCAACATTGCGACAGCCAAAATCGACGAAGCGAAGGCGAAGTTCCTGCCGGCCATCCGCGCGGCCATTGCAGCCAAGCCCATCAAAGGGCGGATCACGTTGTCGGGTTACGAGGGCTCCGAGCTCATCGTAGCGCGGCTCCTGGTCGAAAGCGGCGCCGATGTGCGTTACGTCGGCACGGCGTGTCCGAAGACGCGCTGGTCGGATGCCGATCGCGAATGGCTCGAAGCCAAGGGCGTGCATATTCAGTATCGCGCGTCGCTGGAGCAAGATCTCGCGGCCTTCCACGAGTTCAAGCCAGACCTCGCCATCGGCACAACACCCGTCGTGCAGAAGGCGAAGGAAAGCTCCACGCCGGCGCTTTATTTTACCAACCTCATTTCGGCGCGTCCGCTGATGGGCGTTGCGGGCGCAGGGTCTCTGGCTCAGGTCATCAACGCCGCAATGGCCGGAAAAGCCCGGTTCGATACCATGAGCGCCTTCTTCGAGGGCGTCGGCGAAGGGCATGCGACCGGCATCTGGGAAGACGTCCCCACCGAGCGCCCCGAATTCCGCGCCGAATACAAACGCCGCATCGAAAAGGAAGCCAAGAAGCGCAAGGCGGAGGAAATGTTATGACCCTCGTCTTGGATCACGACCGCGACCTGATCGATTTGCGCGCTCGTCGCGCCGGTGTGAATGCACGAGAGGAGGTCACGTCATGACCCTCGTCTTGGATCACGACCGCAACCTGGTTGAATTGCGCGGTCGTCGCGCCGGTGTGAATGCACGAGAGGAGGTCACGTCATGACCCTCGTCTTGGATCACGACCGCGCGGGTGGCTACTGGGGCTCAGTGTACGTTTTCGCCGCGATCAAGGGATTGCAGGTCATCATCGACGGCCCGGTCGGCTGCGAAAATCTGCCGGTCACATCGGTGCTGCACTACACCGATGCGCTGCCGCCGCACGAGTTGCCGATCGTCGTCACCGGACTTTCCGAAGAAGAGCTCGGCAAGACCGGTACCGAAGGCGCCATGCGCCGCGCGCACAAGACGCTTGATCCGCATATGCCGGCGGTGGTCGTGACCGGCTCGATCGCTGAAATGATCGGTGGCGGCGTGACGCCGGAGGGAACCAACATTCAGCGCTTTCTGCCGCGCACCATCGATGAAGATCAGTGGCAGAGCGCGGACAGGGCCATGACGTGGCTGTGGACACAGTTCGGGCGCAAGAAGGTTCCCGAACTAAAGCCGCGAGCCGAGGGCCAGAAGCCGCGCGTCAACATCATCGGTCCGATCTACGGCACGTTCAACACGCCGTCCGATCTTGCAGAAATCCGCCGTCTCATCGAAGGCATCGGCGCTCAAGTCAACATGGTTTTCCCACTCGGATCACACGTCGCCGACGTGGCGAAACTCGCGGATGCGGAAGCCAATATCTGCATGTACCGCGAATATGGACGCCTGCTTTGCGAAACGTTGGAGCGGCCGTACCTGCAGGCGCCGATCGGCATTCATTCGACCACGCTGTTCCTGCGCAAGCTCGGCGACATGTTGGGGCTCGATCCAGAGCCGTTCATTACCCGCGAAAAGCATACGACGATCAAGCCGATCTGGGACCTGTGGCGTTCCGTGACGCAGGATTTCTTCGGTACAGCATCGTTTGGTATCGCTGCCAACGAAACCTACACGCGCGGCGTGCGCCAGTTTCTCGAAACAGAACTCGGGCTGCCGTGCAACTTCGCCTTTTCCCGCAAGCCCGGCATCAAGCCTGACAATGACGCGGTGCGCGCCGCCATCAAACAGACGCCGCCGCTGATCATCTTTGGAAGCTACAACGAGCGCATGTATCTGGCGGAAGCCGGCGGGCGTGGCGTGTTCATTCCGGCCTCCTTCCCAGGCGCCATCATTCGCCGGCATACCGGCACGCCATTCATGGGCTACGCGGGCGCGACTTATCTCGTGCAGGAAGTCTGCAACGCACTGTTCGACGCGCTGTTCCATATCCTCCCGCTCGCCGCCGACATGGACCGGGTCGATCCCACGCCGGCGCGCGTTCATGCCGAACTGCCTTGGGACGATGACGCAAAACACGCCTTCGATGAGTTCATCGAGGAACAACCCATTCTCATCCGAATCTCGGCTGCCAAGCGTCTTCGCGACGCGGCCGAACGTACCGCACGTCAAGCGGGAGAGACACGCGTCAGCGCACGCCGCCTCGCCTTGTCTCGCCCGTTCATCAAGGAGGGCCACGCTGCATGACAACGCTTTCAATTCCTGGACCGTCCACTCGGTCGAGTTTCGTTCGCGTGCGCGCCCTGCCGGTTGTCGGACCACGCCGCGGCGCATCGCAAGCGCCAGCGCTTCGCGAACCCTCTCTGGCCAGCACGGCCGGTGACGCTGCCGTGTCTCGCGCACTGGCGCAACACGCCGGAGCACCGCGGCCCGCAGCCAACCCCAAAAAGCAGGATGCCGTCGAATTTCGACTGATCTTCACGCTTGCCTTCGCGGTTTTCCTTCTGACGTCGGTCATCGAACGAGCAATGCCGCACAAGTGGGCGCAGCGGGTGGGCGATGGCGAAGTCCGCAAATCCGTTTTCGAGCAGGCCAGAGAGGCAGCGCACATCAGCGCCGCCTACGCATTCATGGGCTGATCCAATACCGAATTCGCCCGGGCCTGACACAGACCGGACGAGCCTGCAACGTGGTGTGCCGCGCGGGTCGATGCGCGGTAACGGCCGCAAGGCCAATTCACGGAGAGTACCAACATGGCTGCTGATAACAGAAGCGGCTCGGTGTCGGGATTGACCGAATCGGAAGCGAAGGAGTTCCACGGAATCTTCGTCACTTCCTTCATTATCTTCACGGTCATCGCGATTATCGCGCACTTCCTCGTATGGCAGTGGCGTCCCTGGTTTCCGGGGCCGACCGGCTACGCGTCGTTGATCGATGGCGCAAACTACGCCCTGAGCTACCTGCCGTCGCTCAAGGCATAACCCAGAGGGAGATGAGAACATGTGGAAGATTTGGCTTCTCTTCGATCCTCGGCGGACATTGATCGCCTTGGCAACATTCCTGTTCAGCCTTGCGGTCCTGATCCACTTCATCCTGTTGAGCACCGATCGCTTCAACTGGATCGAAGGACCTCGTCCCGCCAAGGCGGCACAGATCGAAATGCCGCTGATGAAGGCGGTCTGACCGCTACACCATGGAACCGGACGGACGGTATCGCCCGTCCGGTTCCCAATACCGCGATCGAATGAAAACAATAATGACTCGCAGCCGGCTGCGTGCCGACTGAGCGGAGAATCCAGCCATGGCTATGCTTAACTTCGAGAGAAAATATCGTGTTCGTGGCGGAACGCTGACCGGCGGGGATCTGTTCGACTTCTGGGTCGGGCCCTTCTACGTCGGCTTCTTCGGCGTTACGACCATCTTCTTCATCTTCGTCGGCGTCGGCCTCATCTGCTGGGGCGCCTCACTCGGCCCGACATGGAACCTGTTCCGCCTCTCTATCAATCCGCCGCCGCCGGAGTTCGGCCTCGGCTTCGCCCCGCTGAAACAGGGCGGCATCTGGCAGGCGGTCACTGTCTGCGCCACAGGAGCGTTTGTCTCCTGGGCCCTTCGGGAAGTGGAAATCTGCCGTAAACTCGGCATGGGCTATCACGTCCCATTTGCATTCTCGGTCGCAATCCTCGCTTACGTTACTCTCGTGATCTTCCGCCCTATCGCAATGGGTTCCTGGTCCTACGGTTTCCCGTACGGCTTCATGAGCCACCTCGATTGGGTATCAGGCACGGGCTACGCATACGGCAACTTTCACTACAACCCGGCGCATATGATCGCGATCACGTTTTTCTTCACAACGACTCTCGCACTCGGCTTGCACGGCGCTCTCGTCCTGTCTGCGGTGAACCCGCCTAAGGGAGAAGTGGTGAAGACACCCGAGCACGAAAACAGCTACTTCCGCGATACCATCGGCTACTCCATCGGCACGCTAGGCATCCATCGCCTCGGCCTGTTCCTGGCGTTGTCGGCAGGCTTCTGGAGTGCTGTGTGCATTATTATCTCCGGTCCGCTTTGGGCCGAAGGCGATCCCTGGGTCGACTGGTGGAACTGGTGGCTCGAACTGCCGATCTGGTCGTAGGGGGAGGAAACACACATGACTTACTACCAGAACATCTTCACCCAGTTGCAGGTCAAGCCGCATCCGGAACCGGGCATTGACCTACCGGCTGGTGAATCGGACCGGCGCGGCGAGCCTTTCTTCTCGTACTGGGCGGGCAAAATAGGCGATGCGCAGATCGGGCCAATTTACCTTGGCACACTGGGTTTCCTCTCGCTCGTTTGCGGAATTATCGCGATCGAGATCATCGGCCTCAATATGTTGGCGTCGGTGAATTGGGATCCAGTGCAGTTCATCCGCAAGTTGCCCTACCTTGCGCTTGAGCCGCCGAAGCCGGAGTACGGCCTTACCATTCCGCCACTCAAAGAGGGCGGCTGGTGGCTGATGGCCGGCTTCTTCCTGACGACGTCCATCTTGTTGTGGTGGGCGCGCATGTACCGCCGGGCCCGCGCGCTCGGAATGGGCACGCACGTTGCGTGGGCTTTTGCCGCCGCCATCTGGCTTTACCTCGTGCTGGGCTTCATCCGCCCGGTCTTGATGGGTCAATTCAGCGAAGCGGTACCGTTCGGCATCTTCCCGCACCTCGACTGGACGAATAACTTCTCCATCACCTACGGCAACCTGTTCTACAATCCGTTTCACATGCTCTCGATCGTTTTCCTGTATGGCTCGGCTCTGCTGTTTGCCATGCACGGCGCCACGATCTTGGCTGTGAGCCGGTACGGCGGCGAGCGCGAGATCGAACAGATCACCGATCGCGGCACGGCGTCTGAACGCGCTGCCCTCTTCTGGCGGTGGACGATGGGCTTCAACGCTTCGATGGAATCGATCCATCGCTGGGCGTGGTGGTTCGCGGTGCTGTGTCCGCTGACCGGCGGCATCGGCATTCTGCTCACCGGTACGGCCGTCGATAACTGGTACGACTGGGGCCTGAAGCACGGACTTGCTCCAGCCGCATGGCCATGACGGACTAGCCTACGACGGCGACACGATTGACAATCAGCAGGCCCGGCGGGTTTCTCGCCGGGCCTTTTCCATTGGCACGATCGCAGACACTCACATTATCTCGCCGCACGATGGCGCGCCGGGAGGCTTGTCAAATCACAACCGCTGCTCACATCGGCCGGAGCTTCGGCTGAGATTTGGCGTCGCGTAGGACGGCAAAATTGATGTCGGTCGGTGCAGGGGAAAACAAGCGCAAGCGTCGCCGCACCTGAATGTTCACAACCTGCGATCCGCTAAGCGGCGGCTTGCCCTGGTTTACCCACCACGTCGGCTTTGACCGGGCGGCGGCCGCCGAAAAGTGTGCCTTGCCCCATCAAGACCCCGAAACCAAAGAGGCGCGCGAGCGTCTCTTCGCTGTCAATGCCTTCGACGATCAGACCGAAGCCCTGATCGGCCAGGAACCGGCAGACATCGCTCGGCGGGATCTGACCGCCCGGGTGAGGCAGACCGTGCATCAACATCGCGGCTTCCACTTTCACAAAGCCGAAGCCGGCATTGGCCATTGCGGCAAAGTTCATGTCGAGGTCGGTCAGGGCAGAGATGGCAAAGCGGAACCCCAACGCGGAGAGTGCGCTCACGGCGCGCTGCTCGGATGCGCGGAAGGCGCGAATGTCGGATTGCTTAAATGTGAGGATCAGCTGTCGGGCCGTCGCGGGGCGCGCGACGAAATCCAGCTGCATGCTGCGGGTGAAATCCGGTTCAATTAAAGCTTCGCCCGAAGCGCGGGAAAACACGGCTCCGCTTTTGCCACGGCTCGCCAGACGTTCGGCAACGATCGCACTGCGCTCGATGCGCACATAATCAAACAATGGAAGAAGACCGCGTCCGGCGAATACATCGCCCTCGCCGTCGCCCATCGGCTCGGAATTCACACCGCGCAAAGCGATGCTGACTTCGTAATGCTGCGCTACGTGATTGCCGAGACTGAGAATCGGCTCCAGAAAAACATCGACCCGCCCCGCTGCGATGGCCTCGCGCACGGCCAACCGCTGGGCATCGAAGGGATCGGCCGCGGGCTCGGGCGGCGTTGCGGTCAAGGTATCCGAAATCGCAGATGCCGCCGGCGCGAAAACGGCTGAGGACGGTTTGTGCATGGCATGCGCGGCGGCATGCAACGCCTCGAGCGAGGCCGCGACGCCCGCAGCGGTCTCGGCTGGCAACGGATGTTGCGCTGGCATTGTTGCCAGTTCCTTGGCCTGCTCGGCAGCCGTAACCTGGAACAACATATCCTTGATGCGCCTCTGCAGCATCTCGACATCGTCTTCGCGCACCGCGGACGGTGCAACGGCGGGTGCTGGTTCGTAGCGGGGCTCAACTTCTGCCAATGCAGGCGCCAGACGGTGCGCAGCCTCGACCGGCAGCGCGGACTCGACTGTTTGCCAATAGTCGCTGAACGATTCACCGGGGGCGGCGGTCGGCGCGCCTTCATAAGCTTCAAAACGAGGCGACTGAGAACCGTTGAAGTCGCCACTGAGGTCCGCGACCGGCGCGGCCTGGAACGGTCGTTCTGCGAGTTCGGCGGTGGAACGTTGCATCGGCAAAGGGGGAACGGCAGCCGATTGCCGAGCGGCGCCGGGTTGTGGCGCCATCGAGCGGCTCGGCGGCGCAGGAATGATGGCCGGTGCAGCCGGCTGGTTCAAGCTGGCTTCGACTTCGAGCCGCTGCAGTTGGTCGTTGAGCGCGATCCGTTCAGCCTCGCCTCGCCGCCAGGCTTGAAAACCGACCAGGCCGATAAACAGGGACATTCCAACCAGAGCCGCCATTCCCATCGGCAGTCCCATGTGAACATGGAGACCGACCACAATGGCCGCGACCACCAGTGAGATACTAACGAGGACCAAGGACTCGCCTCCCGATGCTGCGGGCTTATCGGGATGCATCGTCCGCTTGCGCGTGCTCGGCATGTGGTTGCGATCCTGGAAAAAATTGAGAATCATATGGACTTAGGATCGACGGGTCATGGCCCCGCGGGCAATTCACGCGCCCTGTTTTTCACCAGATTTCCACAGGCTGTCCGCCGATGCTGGCCGCGCGTGGCAGATGCGCACCTGTTTTTTGACGTACCGCGAAGGCCGCATCGACAATGACGAATGTGCATGGAAGCCAAAGGCTTGCCTGGAACGCGCAGTTTTGCCCCCGCCGGCAAGCGGCCGCTGCGCCGCTTTTTCGACATGACCCGGCCCAGAGCACAGCCCGAATCGAACCGCTGTTTAGATGTCGTTAGGCGAATCGGCGTGCTATCGATCAGGCCGGATCGCTAATCTTCTCCGGCGTAATTCAGGAGCATGCCGTCCGATGTATATGAGCGTCATTGCGCGCGAAGCAGGTTGTGAGACCTATCCCGAACTGGCAGGGACCCGAGTTGCGGTCAGCGGCCTATCTCCGGCCATCGGCGTCGATCTTGCTCGCAGTTTTGCCGAGCGCAAGGCACGGCTGATAATTCAGACCGATGAACAGTCGCCGGAGATGGTGGCGCTGGCCGCTCTTCTTGCCAGCACCGCCGGCGAACTCGCTCTCGTCGATCTACCGTTCAACGGCTTAGCGACGCCGACGCGGTTTGCTCAGCGCGCGGCTGAAGGTTTCGGCGGGCTCGACATGGTCGTCAACCTTGTGTCGATCACGCATGCCGACCTCGCAGACGTAGATGAACTGGATGCAATCGAAGACCTGATCGTGACCAAGCTCAGTCCGATGCGCGAGATTACGGAAGTCGCTGCCAACCGCATGGCGCTGACCTGGTCAGAGGGCTCGATCCTGAATGTTGTCGTGGCGGCGGCGCCGCAATCAGCGCGCGAGGCGGCCATTCTGGGAATGGTGCGTCAAGCTCTCGCGGCCATGACGTTGGATCAAGCGCGGCGCTGGTCGGGTGATGCGGTGCGGATCAATGCGGTGGGGCCAAAATCCACCACGCTGGATGCGATGAGCGGTGCGTGCCTCACCAGCGAACCCGACATTGCCGCACTGGCGCTCTATGTCGCCAGCCGCAAGGGCCGCACGCTAACGGGGCACGTCTTCGACGCGGAAGGCGTTGCACGGCGCGGCTGCTAACTGGTTCTTATTCGCCGGGCTGGGGAACTGCGCCGCCCGGATCGGAAGCTGGGGCGTCGACACTCTTCATTTCGCGGCGACCCAAATAACTGTAAACGGCCGGTACGACAAACAACGTCAGCAGTGTCCCCGCCGACATTCCACCGACGATGACCCAGCCGATCTGCTGCCGGTTTTCGGCGCCGGCTCCGTCCGCCATTGCGAGCGGGAGGGCCCCGAGAACCATAGCGCCGGTCGTCATGAGAATCGGCCGCAGCCGCAGGACCGCGGCCTCGATGACGGCTGCGGTTCGATCATCGCCCTGCACCTGTTTCTGATTGGCGAACTCGACGATGAGAATGCCGTGCTTGGTAATGAGGCCGACCAGAGTCACGAGACCGATCTGAGAATAAACATTGAGTGTGCCGCCGGCCATCCAGAGGGCTGCAAGCGCGCCGGTTATTGATAGTGGGACCGTGATCATGATGATCAACGGGTCGCGAAAGCTCTCAAATTGAGCCGACAAAACCAAATAGATAAAGGCCAGCGCCAGGATAAAAACCATGAGCAGGCTATTGGCGGATGAGCGAAAATCGCGGCTGGAGCCATCCAGGTCGGTCTGCACCGTAGCCGGCAGGACCTCCTTGGCGGTCTGGTCGAGAAATGCGAGCGCCTCGCCCACGGTATAGTTCGGCGCCAGTGAGGCTTGAATCGTCACGGAGCGCAGCTGATTGAATCGCTTCAGTTCCTTGGGCGCGACCGACTCGCTGACTTTTGCGACATTGGACAATTGGATCATCTCGCCGCGCGGGTTGCGCAGGAAAATCGTCGACAAGGCCTGTGGCGTGGCGCGGTCTTCAGCGGCGAGCTGCACAAAGACGTCGTATTGTTCGCCGTTCTGCTCAAAACGCGTGACCTGACGTCCACCGAGCAGCGTTTCGAGTGTGCGGCCGACCACGGTAACCTCAAGACCCAGGTCGGCGACCTTGGCGCGATCAATGTCGATTTTGAATTCGGGCGAATTCAGCTTCAAGTCGGTGTCGAGATTTTCCAGTCCGGGATTGTCTCGCGCCTTGGCCAAAATTTTGTCCGCATAACCTTGCAGGTCCTCGTAGGTGCCCGAGGACTGGAGCACAAACTCGATCGGACGGCCCGAGCCGCGTTGGCCAAAGGCGCCGGGAGCTTGCACGACCGCCTGGACACCGGCGATACGGCGAAGCTTGGGGTTGATTTCGGCAGATATCTGCTGTTGCGACCGGTTCCGCTCGTTCCAGTCCTTGAGGGGCGCGACAACGAGCGAGGCCGAGACATCGGGATTGCCGGCAATGGCGAGGCGACCGCGCACCTCCGGCACATCGGTTAGAATATTGTCGATCTCGGCCGCGTAACGCGCGGTGTAGCTAACCGTGGCGCCTTCGGGACCAGTGCCGCGCACGCGAATGACGCCGCGATCTTCCAGGGGCGCCAATTCGGATTTCAGCGCCGTCAAGAGAACGCCGCTGAGGGCGGCGACCATGACAGCAATGATGACAACGAGGGCACGCACGGCCAATGCGCCCTTGAGTGCCGATCGATAGCCGTTTTCGACCGCGACGAAGGTGCGTTCCAGCAAGAGGTAAATACGCCCCGGTTCTGACTGGTGACGCAGGATCTTGGCGCACATCATCGGCGTCAGCGTCAGGGCGACCCAGCCTGAAACGACCACCGCACCGGCAAGTGTCAGCGCAAATTCCAGGAACAGCTTGCCGGTTTTACCCGGAGCGAAGGCGATCGGGGCATAAACGGCAGCGAGGGTCAAAGTCATCGCGATGACGGCGAAGCCGATCTCGCGCACGCCCCTGGTCGCTGCCGCAACGGGTTGCATCCCATCTTCGATGTGACGGTAGATGTTTTCCAGAACGACGATGGCATCGTCGACGACCAGGCCGATCGCCAAAACCATCGCAAGGAGGGTCAGCGTGTTGACGGTAAAACCGAACGCGTACATCAGCGCGAACATTGCGATGAGCGAGATCGGTATGGTCACGATCGGAATGACAGCAGCGCGGAACGACCGCAAGAAGAAGAGGATAACAATCACGACGAGGAGGATCGCCTCGACGATTGTCATGAACACGGCCTCAATCGAACGCTCGATGAAGATGCTATCGTCGTTGCCGATGGCGGCTTGCAGGCCCTGGGGGAGCGATGCATTGATCTCCGGCAGAACGCCGTTGACGGCTTTCGACACATCGAGGGGATTGGCGGTCGATTGGCGGATGATGCCGACAGCAATGGCCGGAACGCCGTTGTACGTACTGGCGCGCCGCTCATCGACCGCGCCGAGATCGACGCGCGCCACATCTCCGAGTTTGACCTGATGATTGCCGGCGAGCTTGACGACAATATTGCGAAATTCTTCCGGCGTGGTCAGGCCGGTTTCGGAGAGGACCGAGAATTCCCGGTCCTGACTTTCGATGCGGCCCGACGGGATCTCCGCGTTCTGGGCGCGCAAGGCCGCTTCAACGTCTTGAACGGTCAAATTAAAGGCGGCCAGTCGTTCGCGGTCGATCCATATGCGCATCGCATAGCGCCGCTCGCCGAAGATTTGCACATCGGCGACGCCGGTCAGGTTCTTCAGGCGATTGACAATGAAGCGGTCGATGTAATCGCTGATCTGGAGCGCGCTCAATTGCGGGCTCGTAAAGACGAGAAACATGATGGCCTGCGCGTCCGCTTCGACCTTAGCAATCACGGGCTCGTCGATCTCGTCGGGCAAGCGTCCACGGACGCGGCTGACCCGGTCGCGGACATCGCTGGCGGCGACGTCCGGACTTATTTCTGGCCGAAAGCGGATCGTGATGCGGCTGGTCTCCGAGCGGCTTGAGGACGACAGCACGTCGATGCCCTCGATGCCAGCGATGCTGTCCTCGAGTATCTGCGTGACCTGGCTCTCCATGATGGCGGCGGAAGCGCCGGGGTAGTTGGTCGTGACAGAGACGATTGGTTCATCGATGTTGGGGAATTCGCGAACGGTCAGACGCTGGAAGGCGACAACGCCCACCAGCACAAGTACCAGCGACATCACCGTCGCCAGAACCGGACGGCGAATGCACAGCTCAAAAAAACTCATCCGCCGCTCCTCAGCGTTTCACCGACCGCTGATTTTTCGGCTCCGGACTTATCGTTTAGCGGATGGCTGGCGACGACTTCGACCGTCGCGCCGTTGCGCAGCTTGTGCTGGCCGGCGGTGACGACAATGTCCCCGGCCTTGACACCATCGGTGATTGCGACTGAGCCGTCCGAGCGCTCGCCGAGCTTAACGCGCGTCTCTTCGGCCTTTGTTGCCTCAACGCGGAAAACGAAGTTATCGCCGGAGCGCGGGATGATGGCACTTTCGGGAACGAGAACGACATCACGCTGGACGGCGCCCTTGATCAGGATGCGCGCAAAAAGACCTGGGCGGAGGACAATATCCTTGTTGTCGAGGCTGGCACGAACCTGCACGGCGCGCCCATTGACGTCGAGCAAAGGATTGATCGCATAGATCATGCCTTTGAAGGTCTGGCCTGGAATGGCGTCGACGGTCACGTCAATCACTTGGCCGACCGCGATCGCCGTCAAATACAGTTCGGGCACTTTGAAATCGACTTTCAACTTGTCGATTTTTTCAATGTTGACGATGGGCGTGCCGACCGCGACGAACGCGCCAACCGAGACATTGCGGACACCTGCGATGCCGTCGAAGGGCGCGCGGAGCAAATGCTTGGCGAGTTTCGTTTTGGCGAGTTCCAGCGCGGCGTTGGCGGTCTCAAAGTTCGCGACCGCTTCATCGCGGCTGCGTTCCGTGACATTGCCGGTCCGCGACAATTGGCGGGCGCGTTCGTTGTTGGCTTCAGCGAAGCTTAACCGGGCTTCGGCATCCGCGACCTCGGCCCGCAACAGCGCATCATCCAGGCGCACGAGGATCGCGCCGGCCTTGACGGGCGACCCTTCCACAAAATCAATTTCGGAAATGCGCCCGGCGATTTCGGGAGCAAGTTGCACCGTTTCGTCGGATTGCAACGAGCCGATCGCGCGGATGTCGGCAGAGGTTCGCGCGGCGCGCGCTTCGGCGACCTCAACAGCGATTGCGCGGGCCGGCGGCGCGGGCGTGAACCTGATCTTTGCGGGATCAACCGTTGCTGGAGACCGGTCGAGCGCGCCGTTCACGAATTCACGCCCCGGCATCCCCCCCACCCACCACGCGGCGGCCACCGCACAGATCAAAGCGAACACGAAGGCGCGCGACATCGTCATCCAAAAGGCCTCATTTCCCGCAGGGCAGTCTAATACGGCTCGGTGACGGTGTCGTCCTGGCCGTACCGCTGCCGCATCCTCAACGTTCGAACGGGCTGCTTCCGTCGGGTGACGCGATTGGCCGCCCGTATCGTCCGGAGCGGACTTTTATCACAAAACCGAGAAAAACCCCGCGAGATGAACGCGGTAAGTGAACACCCGTTCCTGCCGCGCGGCGGCCTTGGCTGTTCTTTTACTTACGGATACGGGTGATTTTGGTGCCCTCAAGGGTCAAATTGTACATCAGGCCTTTCGGGTCGAGGATGAACCCGATCACTGGGCTCGTGATCTTGTTGGTGTCGATCGATCCGCCGACACCAACTGTGATGATCGCGACCGAGCCATCGACGCCGACTTTCCACCCTTGCGAGCGGCGGAACTGGCCGAGTGCTTCAGGCGTCATAAACATGATGATGACTGAGCGAGATTGTACGCCCAGCTGGAAGCCGAACGAGGCGCCGACCGTGTTGTAATAGGTGGTGGGCTGGCCGCGAACCGACAGGGCGCCTTCACCATATTCCCCGCCGATGCCGAAACCGGCCTTCACTACCGACGGAAATATCAGGATGCCGTATGATTTCTCGGCGAGTTCGCGAGCGCCGCCGATTTGAGAATAGAACCGGTCGATGGTCGCGCGGACATCCGCATCAATCGCGGCGGCTGAAGCCGCTTGGGCGCGAGGCGCGGGTGCCATGGCCACGCCGATAACCGTGAGCAGCGCAACGACCAAGGTTTTCAGCGACATCGCGGGCCTTCCTGATTGACGATCGAACAACGCCGACCGTCCGCACCAAGTGCGGCGGGAGGAAGGCCGGACGCAGCCTAGACTGTCACTCAGGACGTTAATGCTGGTGTTCGTGGCCCGGAGTTGCCGGCCCGGCTGCACCGATGGCGGCGATTGTCACCGGCACGCTAATCTTGCCGGCGGTCTTGAAGGTCAGTTCCACGTCGAATGATTGTCCTGCCGTCAGCGGTTGCTTCAGATCGAGAAACATGATGTGCAGGCCGCCCGGCGACAGCGATACCGTGGCTCCAGCCGGAACATCCAAACCATTCGCGAGCGAGCGCATCTTCATCACGCCGCCGTCGTGCGTCATTTCGTGAATTTCTGTGCGGCCCGCGACCGGTGCGACAACAGAAAGCAACGTGTCGGCGGACGCGGTGGCGTTGACTATTTCGAGATAACCGGCACCGACTTTGGCCCCTCCCGGCGTGGCGCGAGCCCAAGCCTTGGCAACGGACAGCGCTGATGCTGCGGGCTTTTCCGCTCCTGGCGTGGCCGTGATCTTCAAAAGCGGCGCGGGATGTTTGAGATCATGCGGATTGGCGCCAGGGGCGGCCAGTTCGGTCCAGGATACCTGACCTTGCTCACATTCCTGCACGATTGGGATGGCCACCGTATCACCGCCGGCAAAGGCGCTGGTGATGAAACCGGTGAAGATGAATTCGTCGAAATGCTCATCGAGCAATGGCCCGCCGCGCCAAACGATTTCCTTGACGCCGTCCGAGACTTTCTTGCCATGGAAATGGTCATAGGTCTTGGCGTAGGCGCCTTTGGTCGTCGCGACTGTCCAACCTGGTTTGGGCGCTGGCTTCACGCCGATGATCCCTTCTGGAACCATCAGTTTTATCGCCACCGTGGACGAGCCTTTGCAGCCGTGGGGGACGCGCACCGCCGCGCGGAAAGATCCCGGCGAGGCGGACTTCAAATCCAGTGTCGGGTGCGCGAAAGCTGCCTCGCCCGGAATTGCTACGGCACATGCGAGAACGGCGATCATCGGGCGAAACGGTCCATACATTGTACTGTCCTTCATTGAATGTCAGAGATGATGCAATTTGGAAGCGCGGTCTTCTCGACCGTCGCCTCAACACTCAAGACCGTTGTCACCAGCGGAACTGAACGCCGCCGTAAACGGCGCGGCCCGTTCCTGGTTCGAACAATGCGCTGGTCGCTTCATTTGCCAACGTCGCGATGCTGGCGCTCGCGATGTACGTCTCGTCCGTCAGGTTGCGGCCTTCAACGTAAGCCGTCCAAGCGCCGCCGTTGTCAAAGCCGAGCTTCGCGCCGAGCAAGGCGTAAGACGTCGTCTTCACGACGTTTGCGCTGTCGACAAAGAATGCCTCAGGCGACCATTCGACATTTGGTCCGGCATAGACGCCGCTCGGATGCTTGTAGAGCAGTTCCGCCCGCAGGTAGTGGCGCGGCGCACCAGGCAAGTCATTGTCGCCCCAGCGCGGGTCATTGTCGAAGCGGAAGTCGTTGAATGTGTACGCGCCATGCAACCAGATTTCGTCCGCTTTGGGACCCGGTTCGAAGACAGCCGAGAACAGGCGCGCGGCGCCGCCCACTTCAACGCCCTGATGGATCGTCTTGTCGAGGTTGATCTGCGTGCAGGTTCCGTCAGCAACCACAACGCCGCCCGGGCCCAGATTGGTCCGGCATTGAAACTCGTTGTCGATGTTTGAACGGTACAGAGCGAGATCCCAGCGGAAGTCGGGATAGTTGCCGCGCGTGCCGATTTCGTAGGTCGTCGCGCGCTGGACTTCGAGTGATGTCGTTGTCGCGCCCGCAAGCGTAATTTCGCTGAAGGTTGGCGCTTCACCACTGCGCGAGATATTGCCGAAGACCTGCCATTGCTTGGCCGGTTCCCAGATGAAGCCCCCCTTCGGACTCCAAAATTCGTAATCCGCTTGACCGGATTGGGCGGCCCCTGAAATGCGCTGCTGGCTGCGTTCCACGTTGTTGTACTGGACGCCGCCGATGATGGCGAACGGCGGCGCGATGAAGAAAGAGTTTTCGGCATAGAACGTCGTATTGTCGGACGTCTGCTCCGCATCCGAGAACAATGCGCCTCTCTCGCCGGCGACGCTGATGAACTGCCTTGCGCGCGTTTCGCCATTGTGGACTGCAACACCGGCGATGAGCCTGTTGCGGTAGCCGTCGTAAATGTTGTCATCGACCAACCGGCCAAAACCGCCATACTCGTCATGCCTGTTGTCGATCACGCGGAAGATCGGGTGGTCCAGATGACGGTCCATATAGAAGCCGCCGAATTCGACCGTTGTTCCGGGCTGGATACGATAGGTTGTCGTGTTCGCCAACCGGAGGGTTTCAAGGTTGCGTTCGTAATCGAGTGCAACGTTTATCGGGTTGGGTGTGGTTGGCGACGTCAGCGCTACGCTGCGCCTCACGGCGCCCGGAATCTTCTGTTCTATGTCGTTGGCATTCACATAGAACCGAGTTTCGAGATCCTCCGTCAGCTTGAAGCCGACGTTGGCACTGCCGCGGACGCTCTCGCCGTCGCTGTGATCGCGAAACCCATCGGCCTCCTGCCAAGTGCCGGTGATGAAGTAGTCGGTGTTTCCAGAGACGGCGCCGGATGACACAGAGGTCTTGATTAGCCCAAAGCTGCCAATGTCGACACGTGCGCCGAAGAGATCGCTGTCGTACCCGGTGGGCGTGACGAAATTGATCGCTCCGCCGAGTGAATTGGCGCCGAATTGGAGTGCGTTCGCGCCCTTGTAGACCTCGATGTAGCTGTAGGCCGTCGGATTGATTTCTTGAAAGTCGCTTGAGCCGTCGGCCGTGGTGATTGGGATTACGCCGTCCATCAGGAGGGTTACGCCGCGTCCGTGGAAATTGCGCGACAAACCCGAACCACGGATCGACAGGCGGCTGTCCTCGCCCCACTTCGGCTGAATGAAGACGCCCGGCACATAATCGAGCGCATCCTTCAGTGTGATGGCTGGTGTGGTGTCCTTATATTCTTCGGCCGGGACGACTTCGACCGCGCCGGGCGTACGCTGTATGTCAGCACGCGCTTCTGCGGCCGTTGGCACGCCAAGGCTGCCGGAACGGGTTCCCGGAGGGACGATGGCATATGGGTTTTTAGGATCAGCCGCACTCTCATCAGCTGGCGGCGTCGCGTCCACGGCCGCCACCGCCTGGGGCTCAGCTTGTGAAGGCGCTGACTTTGCTTGCGGCTTTGACGGCGTGGCCTTCGTCGCGGTGTCGGGCTGAGAAACTTCAACCGGCGGCAAGTTGTTTTCTTTGGCTGATTGGGCCAGTGCGTCGGTGCCGACGACCGACAGTAACGGAGCGGATAGGGCCGCAGTTAGCGCGGCAGCGCCGGGACGGCGCATAGGCCAGAACGACATGACAGAATAATCCCCGGATTCGAACACATTTACGAGGCCGCAGATTGCGACCGAGCTTGGTGACGATCAGGAGAAGACGGGGGGCGCGCGTGGATTGTGTGCGGGCCCGGCGCGCGCAGGGGGCAGCATTGCTGCACGGGACTGCGCGAACCGCATTAAGTTATGGTCTTGGCCCCATATGACCGACGCGACGGCGTTGGGAAGTACGAGTGCTGGGAGGCCGCCAAGATGGCACGGCTCGCCTAAATGCTTAGCGACTGTGCCGGGCGACGCGTTGGGGTCGCCCGCCGCTTCGATGATTTTAGAACCACTTGCCGTACAGATGACGAGTTTGAAACTTCCATCGGTACTGGCCGAAAAGTTCGGCATGAAGCCGGCAGGGATCAGTGCCTTCATCACGAACGCAACAAGCACGGCGTGGCCAAGCCACGCGCGCACCCGGCGCAACGCAATGATGATGCCCTTCGAACCCATGGCGGAAACCTAGGCGCAAAATACTCAGACGCGCAAGATCTACTGGGATGCCATGGCATGACTGATGCCGCACAGCCACGCCGATTGGCTTGGTTCGTCGGTGCCTCGATGAGATGCAAAGAAGCGATAGGTTCTGGCAGCCTTCGGGCGGGGCACGTGGGGGTTCGGCTGCCTCAAAGGCAACGGGACGTATGTCGCGCAAGGGCTGGGCTGATTAGAAAAAAGCCGGCGAATGCGTGGGACCAAGGTCCCGCGTACGCGCCGGCTGAGGTGAGGAGCAGGTTTAGGCGAGGAGGCGCGGAGGCGTAGGGAGGATGCGTAACGGAAAGAGGTCTGCATCGGCTTAAGTTGCAGGGTGCTCCTGTCTGGTCAGGCCAAACTGGCCTGCGGCTGCCGGAACCGGCCGCCGATGAATATGAACCTACCCACTCCGGATCCGAAATTCAATTATAAAACGATACGTTTCGTATCACAAAAATGTGTTCGCGTTGGCACACTTCACGCAAGTTATTGTAGTCGTGTTCAATTATGGCCCCGGCAGGTATCCATCCGTGCCGAGCCTGAAACCTGCTCCGGTCACACCTCGTTTCTTATTGTAACGTGAGCAATTCAGCTCATGGATCGACGAACTGGAGACGACCGTGAACACCCTGAATGGGGAGTGGTTATTCGACAAGTATACTCCCATCCCACGCATCAGGTACGTTACCCGCAAGGTCAACCTGGATCGAGCCTTCCGACTCAGCGCCTGGCGGAAACATCGGGATGCAGTCGGAGGCGGCTTTCACTCCGGTACGGGTTACGCGTATGACGAGGCCCATACCCGCAATATCGTCGCGCTGCTCAGACCTGCACTCGAATTGCAGTGTGGTGCGCCACCGCCGGGTTAGCATTTAGCAAGATTGTGACAGCAGAACGGACAATTCACATTCCTCTCCTGCATGACAGGCGAGCGACGAACTTTGCGCGAGATGACGATGGAAATGCACCAAGTGCGGTACTTCCTGGCCGCTGCGAAAATCAGGAACTTTACCAAAGCCGCCCAGTCGTGCGGCGTGAGCGCGCCCTCGTTGCTGCGTGCCATCGGCCTGCTCGAACAGGAATTTGGAGGCGCGCTGTTCACACGAGAACGCGGCAACATTCAACTTACGGAACTGGGCCGGCTTGCCCTTCCGCATCTGGAGCAAATCAGTTCCGAAGCCGAAGAGGCGAAGCGGCGTGCAAAAACGCTGCTGGATGTCGGCCGCACAACGCTAAAACTCGGGATCATGTGCACGATCGCACCTGAGCATTTCATCAAACTCGTCGACGGCTATCGCAAACGCAACCCGAAAGTGGCGCTGCAGATTCTCGATCGCAATGCCGAGCAACTGGAAGCGGCTCTGCTGGCGGGCGAACTCGACGTCGCGATCTACGGCATTCCAGGCGATATCTCGAATGACAAGCTCCACATCATGCCGCTGTTTCGCGAACAGATGGTCGTTGCCTTGCCGCCGCAGCATGCGCTGACGCGTGGAAAGGAAGTGACGGTTGCGGCGCTCAATGGCGAACCGTATCTCGAGCGCACGAATTGCGAATTCGCTGAGTACGGCGAGGAGGTTTTTGTGGAACGAGGCGTCACGGGCCCGACGATCTACGCAAGTGAACGCGACGACTGGGTCTTGGCGATGGTGGCAGCGGGTATGGGGTATAGTTTCTTGCCGGAATCGACGGCCAACGTCCCGGGCGTGGCCGTGCGGCCGCTCGTCGAACCTGAATTTTGGCGACAGGTCAATCTGGCGACGGTGCGTGGCCGCCCGCATACGCCCGCTGTGGGAAGCTTTGTCCGCGAGGTTATGCGCAGCAAATGGATGGGCGGCGCCGCTATTTCAAAACGCGAACTCTCCGAAAAGGCTCCCGCAGACGAAGACGGCTAAGGGCGGAATGCAGCCGCAAACGACCTATGATCGGAGGGGGAATGGCGCTCCCTAGGGGAATCGAACCCCTCTTTCAAGAATGAAAATCTCGCGTCCTAACCGATAGACGAAGGGAGCAGCGCGGGCCCGGTATAAGGGGGTTTGCGCCCGCTTGCAAGCCGGGTTGGACGCGGGCGGCAAGACGTCGCCGGAAGGGCGCCGTCCGGTTCACCGGCCCCCTTCTGCAGCCCCGTTCAAAGACTTCAGCCTTGACGACGGGGATCGGCGGCGTCCTCGATGGTCAACTCGATTTTCTCGCGTCCCCCCCAGCTATCGCGCTTCAAATTGCCGGCGATATGCACGGGCATGCCGCCCGTGTTCTGCAACAGATCGCCCAGGGGCTGACCGATGGCCCGGAAGGCGACACCTTCGAGCCGCGATCCATCGCCGGCCTCGAAGACGCAGCGCAGGTGCGCCTCGCCGACCGGTTTGGCAAACTTGACGCGCACGGCGGGAAACGCGAACCGCGGCTGCGGATTTCCCTGGCCGTAGGGTCCGGCGCGCTCGATCAAATCCATCAGGCCGTCGTTGACGCCGGACGGTACGAGCGCGCCATCGACATCGAGGCCGGAGCGGGCGCGGGCGGCGCTGGACGCATCCGTCAACTGGGTCGCGAAGAACTGCTCAAGTTTATCCATACGATCCTTGGCCACGGTCAACCCGGCGGCCATGGCGTGACCGCCGCCCTTGTGTAGCAGACCGCTGGCGACGGCTCCGCGAACCGCTGCACCGATGTCGACGCCAGCGACCGAGCGCAACGAACCGGTGCCGTTGACAATGCCGCCACCAGCCTGCTTCTCCCAGGCGATGACGCAACTCGGCCGTCCAAAGCGTTCGACGAGGCGGCTCGCCACCAGCCCGACTACGCCTTTGTGCCAGCTTTCAGAGGACACGATCGTAATCGGTTGATCGGGGCGCTCGGTGAGCTTGCGGTCGGCCTCAGCGAAGGCTTCCTCCAGCATCTGTGTTTCGATCGCCTTGCGCTCTTTGTTGAGCTTATCGAGAATGGTCGCGATCTTGAGTGCCTCGATGTCGTCCTCGGTGGTCAAGAGACGCGCGCCCAGGGCCGCATCGCCGATACGTCCGCCGGCGTTGATGCGTGGGCCCAGGATGTAACCAAGATGATAGGTCGATGGGGCCTGGTTCAAACCGGCCGCGTCGAACAGGGCGCGCAGACCGACGTTTTCGCGCGCCTTCATCACCGCAAGCCCCTTGCGAACGTAGGCGCGGTTGAGACCCGTCAGCGGCACGACGTCGGCGACGGTAGCAAGCGCCACCAGATCGAGATCGGCGAGAAGATCGGGAGCGACGGCACCGGCGGCGTAATGGCCGCGCTGGCGCAGGACGCGCATCACCGCCACCAGCACGAGGAACACCACTCCTGCCGCACACAGGTGTCCCTGTCCGGAGACATCGTCCTGACGATTCGGATTGACCACCGCCAGGACGTCGGGGAGCTGTTCGTCGGCTTGGTGGTGGTCGATGACGAGAATGTCGGCTGCGAGCTTTTTGGCTGCTGCCATCGTCTCGAAACTCGTCGTGCCGCAGTCGACGGTGACGATCAGTCGGGCGCCTTCCGCGACCAATGTTTCGAGGGCTGCAATGTTAGGACCGTAACCTTCGAAAATACGGTCGGGGATATAGATGCGGGCGCGGGTGCCATGGGCTGTGAGAAAGCGCGCCAGCAGGGCCGACGAGCAGGCGCCATCGACGTCGTAGTCGCCAAAGATGGCGACGGGTTCGCGACGGATAATCGCGTCTGCGATGCGTGCCGCCAGCCGATCCATGCCAGCCAGTGCGGCCGGATCGGGCATCAGGGCCTTCACGCTAGGGTCGAGGAAGACGGGGACTTCGCCGAGCGTGATGCCGCGGGCGGCCAGGACCCGGCCCAGGAGTTCAGGCAAGCCGTGCTGCTGACTGATGGCTAGCGCAAGGTTTTGCGCCTCGCGCGGAAGGCGTTCGCGCCAGGCGAAACCGCGCGCCGACTGCGTGACGCCGAGAAAGGCAGGCGCATCGTTTCCATCCAGCGAGATGGCTTGCCGCCGTTTCTGCACCGCGACCATCGTGTCCGTCTCCCCGAATCAACCGAAGCGACTTGACCATCAGAGCGGGCCGCGAGCGAGGCATGGAAGATAGTTGCCAACAAGTTGTTGCCACATCTTGCTGCGACGGCGCTTCTAGAGCCGCCTTGACCGTTCAAAGCCGGCCTGGATAGGGTGTGATCAATAATGTGGCGGCCCGGACCGCCCTTAAAAAAAGCGTTCTGTCCCATGTCCTCCCCCACTCGCGCCGTCTCGTCCGACCGCGTTGCCGCCTTGCTCGCCCGCGAACGAGCGCTTTTCGTCGAGCGCACGCCGAAGTCACAGGCGCTCGCTGATGAAACCGCGCGGCACTGGCTCAACGGTGTGCCGATGCATTGGATGGTGGATTGGGGTACGCCCTATCCGCTGTTTATCGACGAGGCGTGTGGGGTCGTGCTCACCGATGCGGATGGACACGCGTATGTCGATTTCTGTCTTGGCGATACCGGGGCCATGTTCGGCCATTCGCCGCCCGCGGTGGCGGACGCCATCCGGCGGCAGGCGGGGCGCGGGTTGACCACGATGCTGCCAAGTCCGGACGCGGCCGTCGTCGGACAACTGCTGGCGCAGCGTTTCCAACTTCCCTTCTGGCAGGTGACGGCAACGGCATCCGATGCGAACCGTTCGGTGATCCGCTGGGCGCGGGCGGCAACGGGGCGGCGCAAGCTTCTGGTTTTCAACGGCTGCTATCACGGCGCCGTCGACGATACGTTCGTGGCGCTGCAGAACGGCCGAGCCTGCAATCGTCCAGGCCTCGTCGGCGAGGTGCGCGATGTGACCGCTGATACGGTGGTCATCGAGTTCAACGATGTTGCCGCACTCGAAGCCGCACTCGGCAAAGAGGATATCGCGCTCGTTCTCGCCGAACCGGTGATGACGAACTGCGGTATGGTGCTGCCGCAAGATGGCTATCACGATGCGCTGCGACGCCTGACGCGCCAGCATGGCACTCTCTTATGCATCGACGAAACACACACGATCAGTTCGGGTGCGGGGGGCTATTCGGCGACGCATGGCCTGAAACCCGATTTCTTTGTCATGGGCAAGCCCATCTCGGGTGGTGTGCCGGCCGCGATCTACGGTTGGAGCAGCGAAGTCGACGGCCTGATCAGATCTTACATGGCCGGCCGCGAAGGTGGCTACAGCGGGATCGGAACGACGCTTTCGGGCAGCGCACTGCAACTGGCGTGCATGCGCGCGGTCCTGGAAACTATTCTGACCGATGACGTCTATCGACAGGCGCTGCCACTGGCCGAGTTCCTTGAACGTGGGATCGACGCGATCATCAGCCATCATGACCTGCCCTGGCACGTCGTGCGCGTGGGCCTGCGGGCCGAGATCGTCTCGGCGCCCGACCATCCGCGCAATGGTACGGAAGCTCTCTTTTTCGCCCACAGCGAGGCCGAACATGCGCTGCATCTCTATTGCCTCAATCGCGGTGTCGTCATTACGCCGTTCCACAACATGATGCTCGTCTGTCCGCAAACGAATGAGGTCGATGTTGCGCGCCTGCTTGATGCGCTCGACGGCGCGATGGCGGAAATCTCCGGCACACCACCCATGCGCGCGAGCGCCACACACTGACCGCAGGTATGTCTCGCCATGATCAAGCCGCCCGACCGCGCAGCACTGCGCGATGAAGCCCAGCGCTTCCTCAGCGAAAATCCGGACGTCCAGCAGATCTACCTGATCTACACCGATCTCGTCGGCGTTCAGCGCGGCAAACTACTGACGCGCGCCGAGCTTATGCCGGCCTGGGAGAACGGCCGCTTCATGGCCTGCTCAGCGATGTCGATGGATGTGACCGGTCGCGACGTCGAAGAGACGGGGATGATCTGGGAGACGGGGGATGCCGATCACACGCTGTGGCCGGTGCCCGGCACCTTGAAGCGCATTCCATGGTCGCGGGTGCCTCAGGCGCAGTACTTGGGAAGTTTTCACGAGTTGGACGGCGCCGGCGCAATCGCCGAACCTCGACATGCCTTGAAGCGGATCGTCGATCGGTTTGACGACTTCGGTCTTAGGCCAGTGGCGGCCGTCGAGTTGGAGTTCTACCTGCTCGACCGCGACAGTGCATTGGCGGGAAAGCCGCAGCCACCGATGGGTCTGACGGTTCCCGAGCGGCAGCGCCACTTTCAGGGCTACTACCTGCAAGACCTGGAGGATTTTGCGCCGTTCTTTAGTGATCTTTACGCCGCCGCAGAGGCGCAGGCTTTGCCACTCGAGGCACTGCTATCGGAGTATTCGCCGGGACAAATGGAAATCGGCCTTAAATACCGGACCGATGCACTGCAAGCGTGCGACGAGGCCATCCAGTTCAAACGCCTCGTCAAGGCGATTGCCGACAAACACGGTCTTATCGCGAGTTTCATGGCCAAACCCTACTCAGCGTGGGCCGGCTGCGGCATGCACCTGCATATCAGCCTTGCCGACGGCGACGGGCGCAATGTCTTTGCTTCCGACGACGTGATTGCCAATAATCTTCTGCGACAGGCCATCGGCGGCATGAAAAGCACCATGGCCGACGGCATGGCGATTTTCGCACCGAACGCCAATTCCTACCGCCGTTTTCGAAAGGCGAGTTATGCGCCAATCGCACCCAACTGGGGCTTCAACAACCGGTCCGTATCCTTACGCATTCCGGCTGGCAAGGGCCCGGCCCGGCATGTCGAGCATCGCGCATCGGGCGCGGACGCCAATCCCTATCTCGCGATGGCGGTTGCTCTGGCGGGCGTGCATCTTGGGCTCAAAGCTAAGTTGGACCCCGGCCCGATGATTGAAGGCAACGGCTATGAACAACCGTGCGATCCTATGCCAACGAATTGGTTTGCCGCAATCGAGCGGTTTCGACAGTCGGAATTTGTTGCAGATTATTTCGGAACGGAATTCGTACGCATTTTCTCAACCATAAAAGAAATCGAAGCGGACCGTTTCTTTGCCGAGCCCCAGCCCTTGGATTTTGAATTTTATCTGCGTACGATCTGACTAGGCATTTTAATTCTGCGTATGGCAGCCATTCAAATTTCACGCCATTGATCCTGATTTCTTCAAGCAATATAGAGCTCGATGATGCGCTTCGATCCGGAGGGTGTTCTCGAAAGTGCTTTGAGTGCTTATGCGCTTGGCGATTTGCTGGCGGCCAATGCTTACTTCAGTGATGACGCCATTTTTGCAATTTATGTTGACCAGGACATTCTTCCTTTCGGCGGAGAAGTCTGCGGGCGATCGGAAATTCTGAAGACTTGGCAAAAGATTACCGGCTCATTTGATCTGCTGCGTTATGACGTGCGCAATATTGCGTGTCATGACGACATTGCGCGCTGCCAAGCGGAATATACTTTCCGGCACCGGGCCAGCGGCGAAATTATCGATGGAGTGTTGCGTCTTGTCGCGCAAATCATTGACGGCAAAATCGTGCGCCTGCGCGAGTATCACGACCAGGAACGCATTCGTGCGTTCATGCGGCTCGTTGCGCCAAACTCCAGGGGGACGGATAATTGAACGAAGATCGAAACGCCGTGCTGTCAACCAGCCTCGCGTTGTTCAATGCCTTGCATGCATCGTTGTCCGGTCAGCCGTCTGTTCGTGTAGCGTGCGATTGATGGCAGGCAATCAAGTACGGTGGGTCATGTGTCATGCGATCTGATCCCGAAGGCATCGTGGAAGCGTTGCTGACTGCTTATGCGATGGGGGATTACGAAGCTGCGGCCGCGTATTATGCGCCCGACGCGGTATTTGCGATGTATGCAGATAATGAGATCACTCCGTTTGCCGGCGAGTGGCAGGGGCGCGAGCGGATCATCAACTGCTGGCACGACATCTGCCATGGTTTTGAAATCGTGCGGTTCGAAGGCCGCAACATTCGGTCGGGAGCCGATAACATCATCCACTGCCAGGTCGATTACGAGTTGCTGGAAAAGCTGAGCGGTCACACGTTAGAGGGCATTGCGCGGCTCGAATTGGAGTTCCGCGACGGGCTGATCGTCCGCGAGCGCGAATACAATGATGTCGAGCGTCTGCGCGCATTCTTGCGGCTATGCGAGAACGACGCCAAAGCCATGGCGTTCGTTAGCCGGACGCAACCATGAGATTGCGGTAGACGCGCTCTGAAAGCTCACGGAACAGCTTCATGTTGCAGCTTGCCTCTTCATCGAAGCGGTCGATCGCGCCACTGCCCTGCAACCGGTCGAGCTGTTGCCTGTAGGCCGGCACGCATGCCCAGTCGCGCACGGTGTTGGGTTCGACTTCGATGTGACCCTGGATGCCCCAGGCACGCGGCGCGTATCGAGCCGCTTGCACCCCGCACACATCGGATGTTGCGAGATTAACCGCGCCTTCGGGCAGTTCGGCGACTTGGACGCCGTGCCATTGCACACATGGCCAGATCGGGGGAAATCCGGCGAATACGGCGTCCGTTGCCGCATCGGCCGTCAACGAAATCGGGATCACGCCGATTTCCGGCGAACCCAATGGTCCGCAGGTCCCGCCCAGCGCATCAGCAAGCAGCTGATGGCCAAGACAGACGCCGAGCACGGGCCTTTGCAATTCGCGCACGAAGCGGCGGATCGCCTGCTTTTCCGCTGCCAGCCAAGGGTGATCCTTGAGGTCCCACACATCCATGGGCCCGCCCATCACCCAGAGCTGGTCATAGCTTTCGAGGCTCGGGATCGCATCGCCGTGGGTGAAATGCACCGTGTCGGTCATGCCGCCGTCGCGGCTCAGCCATTCGCCCAACGTACCCGGACCCTCGCTGTCATGGTGCTGGAAAACGAGGACCTTCATGCGGCGGAACTCCAAGGCACAAGCGGATCGGCGTCAAGCCGGGAAGCGCGCACCGATATCGCGGAAGCGCGTCTTGATGCGGCGCACGGTACCACTCTTGGAGCGCATGACGACGGTTTCGGTTTCGGCGAAATCGCCGCGAAAGTGGACGCCATCGAGCAGGGAACCGTCCGTGACGCCAGTTGCGGAAAAGATCACATCGCCGGAGGCCAGGTCTTCGAGATTGAATTTGCGATTGATGTCATCGATGCCCATCTGAGCGGCGCGGATCCTCTCCTCGTCGTTTGAGGGTTTGAGGCGGCCCTGAATCTGCCCGCCGACACAGCGCATGGCGGCGGCCGCTAGAACGCCTTCGGGGGCTCCACCCGATCCCATGTAGATGTCGATGCCGGTCTCATTGGCATCCGTCGTCCAGATGACGCCGGCGATATCGCCGTCGGGGATGAGACGGACCGCGGCGCCGGCATCCCGAACCGCTTTGATCAGTTCGGCATGGCGGGGCCGATCAAGGATGCAGGCTGTGATTTCCGCAACGGCGACACCCTTCGCCTTGGCCAGATCGCGAATATTTTCGCCGGGCGTTTTGTCGAGATCGACGACTCCGGGGGGATAGCCGGGTCCGACCGCGATTTTATCCATATACATGTCGGGCGCATTGAGCAGGCCGCCCTTCTCGGAGATGGCGAGAACGGCGAGCGCGTTCGGCATGGACTTGGCGCAGATCGTCGTGCCTTCCAACGGATCGACGGCGATGTCGACTTCCGGACCCTCGCCGGAGCCGACCTTTTCTCCGATATAAAGCATCGGGGCTTCATCCATTTCGCCTTCACCGATCACAACCGTACCTTGGATCGTCAGAAGTGCGAGTTCGCGGCGCATCGCATCGACCGCCGCCTTGTCCGCCGCCTTCTCATTGCCACGCCCGCGCAATCGCGCTGCTGCGATGGCCGCTGCTTCGGTGACGCGCGCCACTTCGAGCACGAGGACCCGCTCCAATCCGACTAACCGATCCTTGCTCATCTTGCTTGGTTCCTTAGAGTTCTTCGATCCGGATCATTTGCGGCCGGGCCGCAATATTACCGTCGGCCTCGATAGCATCGAGAGCCTTGCGGATGTTTTCTTCGGTTGTTTCGTGGGTGATCAACACGACGGATGCAGCAGCCGCGTCCGCCGTGCCCGGCTTCTTCTGTACGATACTTTCCAGCGAGACACCGCGATCGCCCATGCGCTTGGCGATCGAGGCCATTGCGCCGGGCCGGTCGAGGACCGACAGGCGTATGTAATAAGACCCGTAATGGCCAGAAAGATTCGCGCGCTGGAATGGTTTCAATTGCGCGACGGGCTTCAGGAACGGAGGCAGCACCAGACCACGCGCCACATCGACGATATCGCTGGCCACGGCCGAGGCGGTCGGCTTGGCCCCGGCGCCGGGGCCAACGAGGAGAACCGAACCGGAGAAGTCGCCTTCAATAGCCACGCAGTTGGTTACGCCCGACACCTGCGCGATAGTGGCCTCTTCAGGTACAAAGGCCGGGTGCACGCGCGCTTCGATCCCGCTGGCCGTGCGCTCGGCAACGCCCAAAAGTTTGATTCGATAGCCAAGGCTCTGCGCCGCTTCGATGTCGGCGGCGCTGATCGTCTGTATGCCTTCGACGTGAATTTGATCCGCGGGCAACGTGGTGCCAAAGGCGAGGCTTGTCAGAAGGGCGAGCTTGTGAGCGGCGTCGAAACCGCCGATGTCGAACGTGGGGTCGGCTTCCGCATAACCCTTCGCCTGGGCATCTTTGAGCACATCGTCGAAGGCCAAATGCTCGTCCTGCATCTTGGTCAGAATGTAATTGCAGGTGCCGTTCAAGATGCCATAGACGCGCTTGACTTCATTGGCAGCGAGGGCCTCGCGCAGCATCTTTATCACCGGTATGCCGCCGGCAACGGCTGCCTCGAAGTTGAGTGAGACTGCATGTTTCTCAGCGAGCCTCGCCAACTCCATTCCGTGCTTGGCCAGCAGCGCTTTATTGGCGGTCACGACATGCTTGCCGGCCTTCAACGCCGCTTCCACAGCAGCGCGCGCGGGGCCCTCGTCGCCGCCGATCAATTCCACGAAGCAATCAATATTGGGATCTGCTGCGAGCATGACAGCATCATCGAACCAGCGCGCATGGCCGATGTCTGCGCCGCGGACCTTATCGCGGTTGCGTGCGCAGACGCCGGTGACGACGATGCGCCGATCGAGCGTTTCCTCCAGGCTCACGCCATGCTTGGCCATGAGTTCGAGGAGGCCGGCTCCGACCGTGCCGAGCCCGGCGATGCCGAGTTTCAGAGGTTCTTTCATGGGATGGGATATCTCGGGATCGGGCGGGGAATTTTAGCGGGTGGCTTTGTGCGGTAGGGCGACCACATTTTCGGTGTTGTCGACGCCGGCTTGGGAAAAGTACTTCTTCACGTTGCGCGCGGCTTGACGGATGCGATGTTCGTTTTCGACAAGCGCGATGCGAACGTAGCCCTCGCCGTATTCGCCAAAGCCAAGGCCCGGTGACACAGCGAGGTCTGCCTTCTCTATGAGCAGTTTGGCGAACTCAACCGATCCGAGGTGACGGAACGGTTCGGGGATCGGGCACCAGGCGAACATGGTGGCCGGCGGCGGCGGGATCGACCAGCCTGCCCGCTCAAAGCTATCGACGAGGCAGTCACGGCGCGCCTGGTAGGTCGCGCGGATGTCTTCCACGCAATCCTGCGGGCCATTCAGTGCTGTGGCCGCCGCCACTTGGATCGGCGTGAACGCGCCGTAGTCGAGATAGGATTTGACGCGTGCCAGGGCTCCGATCAGGCGTTCATTGCCAACGGCAAATCCCATGCGCCAGCCGGGCATATTGTAGGTTTTGGATAGCGAGGTGAACTCCACCGTGATGTCCATGGCGCCCGGAACCTGAAGGACCGAGGGTGGCGGGTTGCCATCAAAATAGAGTTCCGCGTAGGCAATGTCGGACAGAATGATCAGATCGAGCTTCCGGGCCAACGCCACTGCGTCTTTGTAAAAGTCCAGGCTCGCCACCATCGCCGTCGGGTTCGACGGGTAGGACAGGATGAAACCGAGCGGCTTTGGAATCGAGTGGCGCACGGCGTGTTCGACGGCGCGCAGAAATTCCTCGCCCGTACCGGCCGGTACGTGACGAACGGCAGCGCCAGCAATGATGAAGCCGAACTCGTGGATCGGGTAGGTAGGGTTGGGCACAATCATGATGTCGCCCGGGGCAGCGATCGCCTGGGCCATGTTTGCGAAACCCTCCTTGGAGCCAAGGGTGGCGACGATCTGCGTATCGGGATCGAGTTTCACGCCGAAGCGGCGCTCATAGTACCCCGCCTGGGCTTTGCGGAGGCCGGGGATGCCTTTCGACGCCGAATAGCGATGCGTGCGCGGCTTGGCGATCGTTTCAACCATCTTCGCTACGATATGCGGCGGCGTCGGCAGGTCCGGGTTGCCCATACCCAAATCGATGATATCGGCGCCGCGCGCGCGGGCCGCCGCCTTCAGCCGATTGACTTCGGCGAAGACGTAAGGCGGCAGTCGCTTGATGCGATGGAAATCCTCGATCACGTGCTTTCGCTTTCGATTTACCAGTCGTTTGAATATGTTAGGCGTAGGAACCTAGTGGCAAAGAAGGCTTGACCGGGTCGCCAGCCCGCGGCGGCCGTGAGGTCCACGTGTTTACGCCTCGCCCTGGCCCTCAGTCCAGAGCCTCATCGGTATGGGACACGGCTTCACCCGATCTCGCAATCTTTTGAACAGACTATTCTTGCGGTTGGCGCCGCGCCGTCAAATCTCTACGGCCAATGATGTCCTAAGAGCGGATGGGATTAGCCTTGGCCGGTATGATAGAATGCCGGTCTGCCGTTATAGATTGGGCGCCATGACAAAAGATAAAACGCAGTCCGATCCGCTAGCTTCCTACAAGATTGGCGATCCTGAAGAATTTGCGCGCAACGTCCTCAAAGCCTACGAGGAGGGCGGCCGCGCAGTGACGCAGCTTCTCGACCGATCCGACTCGCAAATGACGCCCTTCTCGGCCGCCAGCGAGATGGCGCGGGCGACCGAAACGATCTCCAGCGTTTACACGCGTTGGATGGCAGACCCGTCGAAGCTGGTGCAAGCGCAGGCGGAGTTGGCGGGCTCCTACGCGGAATTGTGGAACCGTACGATGCAGCGCATGCTCGGGATCGAGCCCGAGCCAGTGATCGAGCCTGCGCCGACCGACAATCGGTTTCGCGATCCGGAATGGTCCAGCAATCCCTATTTTGATTTCGTCAAGCAGGCGTACCTCATTACGACGAAATGGGCTGAGGACAACCTTGCCCACACCGAAGGGCTCGATACCATCGGGCGGCAGAAGGCCGAATTCTACTTCCGGCAACTCTCAAGCGCGTTCTCGCCATCCAATTTTCCGATGACCAATCCGGAAGTGATGCGCGAAACCATGACGTCGAATGGGCGCAATCTGGTCGAGGGCGTCAACCTGCTGCTCAAGGATCTGGAAGGTTCTGGCGATCTCATGCGGATCAGCCAGACGGACCTGACGGCGTTCGAGGTTGGCCGCAATCTTGCGACGACGCCCGGCAAGGTGGTGTTCCAGAATGAACTGCTGCAGCTCATCCAGTATTCGCCCACCACCGACAAGGTGCGCGAGATTCCAATCCTCATGGTCCCGCCGTGGATCAACAAATACTACGTTCTCGATCTGACCCCGCAAAAGAGCTTGATCAAGTACGCCGTCGATCAGGGCTTCACGGTGTTCGTCGTTTCATGGGTGAACCCTAGCGCCGAACTCTTCGACGTTACGTTCGAAGACTACATGACGCAAGGTTTGCTCGCAGCTGCGGATGCGGTGCATCGGGAGACCGGGCTCGAACAGTGCAATGTGCTTGGCTACTGCGTCGGAGGCACGCTGCTCGGCACGAGCCTGGCGTGGTTGGCTGCGCGCGGCGAAGCGCCTTTCAATGCCGTCACGTTCCTGACGACACAGGTCGACTTTTCCAAGGCCGGCGATCTGTTGCTTTTCACCGAGGACGAGCAGCTCGACAATCTTGAGCAGGTGATGAGCGAGCGCGGCTTCCTCGATGGGTCGCGGATGGCGAACGTGTTTAACATGATGCGTCCGCGCGATCTGATCTGGCCGTACGTCGTCAACAATTACCTGCTGGGCCGCAAGCCCTTCCCGTTCGATCTGCTCTTCTGGAACCAGGATTCGACGCGGATCGCGGCGGCCTGCCACGCGTTTTATCTGCGGGAATTCTACAACGAGAACAATCTCGCCAAGGGAGAGTTGAAGATCGGTGGCATCAAGCTCGACCTGGCGAAGATTGATCTTCCGATCTTTACGATTGCAACGCGCGACGATCACATCGCGCCGGCGGAGTCGGTCTACATCGGGGCGCGCATGTTCAGCGGGCCGGTTGAATTCGTGCTGGCGGGTTCTGGACACATCGCCGGTGTGATTAATCCGCCGGACAAGGTGAAGTACCAGTACTGGACCAACGCAAGTCTGAAGCCTGCCAAACTCAGCGACTGGATCGCCAAAGCCGACGAACATCCCGGATCATGGTGGCCGTACTGGATCGAATGGCTGCACGGCAAGTCGGGCAACTGGACGCTACCGCGCGAACCTGGGGAGACGCTCGGCGTGATCGAACCGGCGCCGGGCGGCTACGTGCAAAAAAGCGCTTAAGGCGCGTGCCGAAGCGGTACGGCGGCCGTCGTCGACCCTTGCATCAATGCAACTGAATATTAGCGCATGTTTGGCATTCTTTCAGATTGACCAACGCATGCGCGAGCGGCGCATGCCACCGTGTTGGGTTGGTGCCATGAACGACATGACCTTGCATGACATGACTGGGGCAGATCCTGCCGACGGTGACCTGTCGGTCGTCGTTGAGGAGAATGCCGTTCTCGCGCGACTGTTTGCGCGCCTGCCGCTGCACGCGCAGGCGTCGTTTACGCCCGATCAGATCGCGGCCCTGGGTCTTGCCACCTACGAACCGCCGACGCCGCACAAAGTTGCGATCCGCAAAACGTTCGGTTTCCTCGGCAAAGGGTATTACGTCGCACTGTTCATGGGTCATGACCGGCGTGGCCGGCGCAGCGGCTCGTTTACAGCCTATGCAGACGAATTCCGAGCCGACTGGCGTTATCTACTGGGTGTTTTCATTACGCTCGGATTGATCGGCGCAGTGGTCACGACGGCAGCCGTCACCGTCTGGTACTACGCGGCCGCCACCGTTGGCGGCGCTTACAGGCCCGTTGCCGTGCAAGAGTTCCTGCCGTTTTTCAATTAAGCCAAGCCCGACAAGGCATCCTGCAGATCTCCAATCAAATCGTTGGCATCCTCGATGCCGACAGACAGACGCACGACGTCGGGGCCGGCGCCTGCGGTAATGCGCTGCTCGTCGGTGAGTTGCCGGTGCGTTGTCGATGCTGGGTGAATGACGAGGCTGCGGACGTCACCGATGTTGGCCAGATGGGAAAACAGCTTCAAGTTCGACACGAGTTTCTTGCCGGCTTCATAGCCACCCTTCAATCCGAACGTAAAAACGGCACCGGCCCCCCGCGGCGTGATTTCAGTTGCGAGCGCGTGATTGGATGACGACGGCAGGCCGGCATAGTTGACCCAGGCCACCGCCTTGTGCCGTTCCAGAAATGCCGCCACCCGGACCGCATTCTCGCAATGCTTTTCCATGCGCAGCGGCAACGTTTCGATGCCGTTCAGGATCAGGAACGCATTCAAAGGCGCGATGGCCGGACCAAGGTCGCGCAAGCCCATCACCCGGCAAGCCAGAGCGAACGCCATCGGACCGAAGGCGTCCGCTAGCACCATACCGTTGTAGGACGGGTTGGGCTCGACAAGCGTTCTGTAACGGTGGGGCGCGCCGTTCCAATCGAATGTCCCGCAATCGACGACGATGCCGCCGATGGAGTTGCCTTGCCCGCCCATGAATTTGGTCAACGAATGCACGACGATGTCGGCACCAAATTCCTTCGGGCGGCAAAGGTAGGGGGTGGCGAGCGTGTTATCGACGATCAGCGGAATTCGGAACTCCTTGGCGATCTTGGCGATTGCGGGAATGTCGATGATGATGCCACCGGGATTGGCAATGCTTTCGATGAAGATCGCGCGCGTTTTTTCCGTCACGGCCGCACGGAAAGTTTCCGGCTTCGTCGCATCGGCCCACGCGACGCGCCACCCGAATTTGGAAAAGCCGTGGCTGAATTGATTGATCGAACCACCATAGAGCTGGCGGGCTGCGATGAACTCATCGCCCGGCTCCAGAAGCGTATGAAACGCGAGCAACTGAGCGGCATGTCCGGATGCCACGGCGAGCGCCGCCGACCCGCCTTCGAGCGCCGCGACACGGGCCTCAAGGACGCTCTGGGTCGGATTCCCTATGCGCGTGTAGATGTTGCCGAACTCCTGCAGGCCAAACAGAGCCGCAGCGTGATCGGCATCGCGGAAAACATACGATGCTGTCTGGTAGATCGGCGTGACACGGGAGCCTGTCGTCGGGTCGGGTGCGGCGCCGGCATGTACCGCGAGGGTGGCAAACGAATGGGAATTGGTCTCGGTCATGGCGTGCTCCAGCGTCTCGCTATCAAACGCTGAAGGGAGACTTGGACGTGGGCGCTGTCAACCGGGACAGAGTGGGAATGCTTAGAAGCGGCTCAGAAAGATTTTGCTCCGCTGGCAATCACTCCTTGTGCGCACGGGCGCCGATCCCGAAGCCAATCGACCGTGCATCACCTGCGGGTGGAGGCCGCCCATCCTCTGGACGGCCTCCGGTCGCCATTACTTGATGTCGGCTGGAGCCTTGTCCTTGATGCCCGGCCAGATGACTTCCGCCTTCTTGATGTTGCCCGGCACATCTTTGAGCCACATCTGCTGGATGCCGCTATCGAGGTTCAGGTAAAGCTTGCCATCAACGATCTTCCAGTTTTCGGGATTGCCGTCGAACTTCGCGTTCACAGAGACGCCGAAGGCGCAGTAGCCGCCGTAGGCCGGTACGTACTTTTCGGGATTGGCCTGGAAGGTATCGAGGTGGGCTTTGCTGGCGAAACGGTAGGTCGCCGCGCCATGCTGTGCTGCGAACTTCGAGTCGCCTTTCACGGGCTTACCGTCCGTGAAATAGGCGACGACGTCGTAGCCGTGTACGGCGAGGCCCGACGCCGGCTTGCCATCGGCGATTACGATGCCGGTCGAGGTGTTGACTTCCGGGCCGGCGAATGCCGGCACGCCGGCGGAGAGCACTCCGGCAATCGTGATAACAGCGAGGGTCGTTTTGCGGATGAGGGTCATGGCTTGTCCTTCAGAGTTTGTGTTGATCCATCTGGCGTTCGAATGCATCGAACAGTCCGACCGCCGTAGGCGGTCTGAAACTTAAGAGGCTGCCGGAGTTATGCTGCGCTGCGCCGTTCGACGACCAAAAAGTCAATCACTGTGTGCGACGACTTGGCGGGCGTCCACTCGTTGAACGGGAAAACAACGATGCGTTGAGTAATCCGATCCTTAAGACTGGCGAGTGGTTAACTGACGACCGGGCCAGAAATAGATTGTATCGTTAGATTTTATAATTACCTTATTATAAGAACTACATTCTCATAGCGTGAGAACATGGATGGATCGGTTTGAAGCGATGGCTGCCTTCGTAGCGGTGGTGGAAAATGGCAGTTTCTCAGCCGCTGCCAAGCACTTACAGGATCCACTTGCCACCGTAAGCCGACGCGTCGCCGAGTTGGAGCGTCATCTGCGCGTCCAACTCCTGACCCGCTCGACCCGAAAGCTGGCCCTCACCGATGCCGGCATCCAGTACCTGCGAACCTGCCAGCGCGTGCTGGAGGACATCGAAGAGGCCGAACGCTTGGCTTCGGGCGAATACACCGCGCCGAAGGGCAATCTCGTCGTCAGCGCGCCCGTGGTGTTCGGCAAACTTCACCTGATGCCGATCTTGCTGGAGTTCCTGAGTGCCTATCCCGACATCGATGTTGAGCTTCGCCTTATTGACGTCGCGGTCGATCTCATCGAGCAGCATATCGACGTCGCGCTGCGCATCGGCACATTGGAAGACAGCAGTCTTTTGGCATTGCGGGTGGGCAACATCCGCCATGTCGTCTGCGCCAGTCCCGGTTATCTAGCGACGCGAGCGCTCCCGCTCCAGCCGAGCGATCTCGCCAGCCATGATTGCGTGACGCTGACGCCGCTGCACGCACCGACGGTCTGGGAGTTCACCACTGAAGACAACGTCAAACGTGTGCCCGTGCACTCACGGTTGGCTGTCAGCAACGCCGAAGCGGCGGTCGCAGCTGCGGCGGACGGTCTAGGTTTGACGCGTGTGCTCTGCTATCAGGCGGCCGGCGCGATCCGGGATCGGGCGCTCGTCCTTGTCATGCGCGACCATGAACCACCGATCATGCCGGTCCAGTTCGTCTACTCGGCCAACCGCCAGATGCCGAAGAAGCTGCGGGCCTTCCTGGATTTTGTCGGGCCGCGTCTCAAGGCGCGGATCATCTTCGATCCATGAATATTGGTGACATCTCGAATATCCGCGTTCAGCGGTTCTCACGAGGACCAGCGGGTGTTTTGGGAGCGCCGCCTTGCGGCAAATTCATTCGGCCGAAAATCATGGGCGCGAGGGCGAATGCGTTGCCTTCCGGGCGGCTCGGGGGCGCCGACCCGGATGAAACGAATTATCAAATCTTGGCGTAGAGCCCGGCACGCTGACAGGTCCACTTCCTGAGGACCCACTTGGGATGAGCCTCGATCCACTTCGCGATTTCAGGCTGGGCTCCCATTATGCACTGCATCGGCGTGAGGTTTTCTGCCGAATAGGTCAGCGCGACGTCCTTGCAGCGGGAAGGATCATTGATGAGGCAAACGGACACCATGAGTTCGAGCATTGGACAACCTCTGCGTAAAAAATGACCTCGTTCGGCGAGGTCGGTTGCAGATTGGGCGTCCATCCCGTGATGTCTTTTTGTTGATTGAAAGGGTATGCCCGGGAACTAATCCTGACAAGTTCATAAAAGCGGCAGTGGTTGCTAAAGAAATAAACGAAATGTCGGTGTTGCGTTCAAGCGACGCAGGATTAGGCAACTCCTAGAGAAATGGACCGAATTTCTTCAATTTCCGAAAACCATATCAGGCATCGCGGCGGCGCAAGCCAAACTTTCAGCAGTTTCACCCGCAGAATCGAAGCCGAATCACCTACGCGCGATTCGCTTTTCACAGCGTGCGAAGAAATGCCACCAGAGCGGCCCGTTCGTCCGCGTCGAGCTCCAGGCGGCGAATCAAATTCGGCGCCAACGAGGGACGATCGACGCGCTTGCCGGCATAGTGCGCCACCACGTCCTCAAGTGTCGCCAGTGATCCATCGTGCATATAGGGCGCGGTGCGTGCCACCTGCCGCAACCCTGGTGTTTTAAATGCGGGAATTCCAGGTGTCCCGCCTGCGATGGCACTTCGCCCGGGATCGCTTGTGGCAAGGCCGATATCGTGAAAGCCATCATCGGTCATGCGCCAACCGCCGTGACAGGAGAGACAGCCGCCTTTGCCGACGAAAATACGAAAGCCACGCCGCTCGCGTTCGCTCAGCGCGTTTGCGTCACCGCCAATCCAGGCATCAAACCGCGTTTCGGGGGAGACAATCGTTTTCTCATAAGCCGCTAATGCAGCCAGTATCGAATGTTCAGTGATGCCGGAGTCTTCGGGAAACGCTGCGGAAAACGCGGCGCGCTTGTCGGCACTGCCGGCGAGCAGTGTTATCGCCCGGTCAAGATCGGCGGCCATTTCGTTTGGAGCGTGCAACGGCTGACGCGCCTGGCGTTCGAGTGTCGATTCGCGGCCATCCCAGTAAAAGCTCGTCGACCAGGCAAGATTGAACAAATGCGCCGTGTTGCGCTTCAGCGCCGTCCCATCGCGACCGAGAGCTCGCGGCACGTTGTCGGTGAAGCCGTTTTGCGGCTGATGGCAGGTGGCACAGGAGCGGTCACCATCGCGCGAGAGGCGCGTATCGAAAAACAGCGAGAAGCCCAGGTCCTGCCGCTTTGCTTCCAGCGGATGCACAGGCGAGGGCGCGGGCCGCGCGAAGATCGACTGCCAGATGGGATCTGGTCCCGCTGCGCTATCGGCAGCCGCACCGGGTGCCAGAGCCAGCGCGAGCCCCAGCGCGACAAGCGCGGTTCGGACCAAAAAAGTGCGGTGAGTTGATCTCGAAGGCGTCATACAAGCCACTCTTAGCACATGATTTTCCCGAGCCGCACTGCCCCAATCGTCGCCCGAATTCAGGCGCGGACATCGTCGTCGTCGGTTTCCCCGATGGCTGACTGATAGACTTCATAGGCCGATCCGGAATTGAGCACAGCGATCCCCAGTCCGACGACAAGATCGGGCCATAACGAGCCAGTCGCCGCGGTGGCTGCTCCAGCCGCGATGATCGCGATATTGACGGCAACGTCGTTGCGCGCCGACAGGAACGCGGCCAGCGACAGACTGCCACCATGATGGCGCACACGCGACAACAGCAGCGCGCAAATGGCATTGACGAAAAGCGCGCCAAGTCCGGCGAGTGTCAGAAGCACCGGATCGGGAACCGACGGGGCGGAGATTTTTTCCCACGCGGTGTAGAGCGCGGCCAGACCTGGCACCAGAAGACACAAGGCCAGAATGAGACCGACGACGCGGCGGCGCGCTGCACTCCACCCCAGCGCGACGAGCACTAGAAAATTGATCGTCGCATCCTCGAGGAAGTCGATGCTGTCGGCATAGAGCGCCACCGAGCCGATCGCGAGCGCGACCGTGAACTCGACAAAAAAGTAGCTCAAGTTCAGCGCGGCGACGCCGGCGACCGTACGTTTGAGCGCCGTGCGATCGGCATCGGGCGTCAATTCAGCCAATCGCTGCTCCCGGCTATACCCTGGCCCTGTAGCCTGCCGCTCTTACGGGATCAGCAGGCCATTCGCAATCGCCCGGCACATCCCGTGAAGCTATCGCCGCCCGATTGCCACGTAGATTGGAGCCAAAAAAGCTCTACCGCAGCCGCGAGGCCGCCCCGTTGCGCCCGGCAGTGGTTTGGTGTCCAACCAGCCGGTCAACCTCTGCGAGCCGGATTGTCATGACGCCCGCGATCTTCAACGCCGCCGCCTGCCGTATGTCGCTGTTTGGCGCGTTGCGCGATGCAGCGCGGCGTCACGGGGCGGGCAAGGTCATTCTTGAGGATGTCGAGCGGCAGCCCCTGACTTATGGCCGGCTCATCCTGGGGAGCCTTGTCCTTGGCCGACGACTGAAAATGGAGACGCTGCCCGGTCAGGCGACGGGACTTTTGCTGCCAAACGTCAATGCGTTGGTCTTGTCGCTGTTCGGGCTCAATGCCTTCGGGCGCACGGTGGGTTTATTGAACTTCACTGCAGGGGCACGCAACATCCAGTCCGCGATCAAAACCGGGCCGTTGCCGGTGGTCGTTACATCGCGCCGGTTTGTCGAAACGGCAAAGCTCGACGACCTTGTCGATGCGATCGGTGAAACAGAGTGGATGCCTGGCCGTACAGGTCGAGTCGTTTATCTGGAAGACATCCGTAAGGGGATCAGCCGAACCGACAAGCTGATTGGTCTTGCCGGTTCACTGGCCCCAACTTTTGCAACGTCACCGCAGAAGCCCGGCGATATCGCTGTCATGCTTTTCACATCCGGCACCGAGGGCGCGCCAAAGGGCGTGGCGTTGACGAATACCAACCTCGTTGCGAACGCGCGGCAGATCTTTCAACATGCGACAGGGGCCCTGTCGGCTGCCGACACGGCGCTCAATCCGCTGCCGATGTTCCATTCCTTCGGGCTGACGGCGGGAACGCTAATGCCGTTGCTCAGCGGGATGCGAACGGTCCTCTATCCCAGTCCGCTGCACTACAAGCAGATCCCGAAACTGATGAAAGAAACAAAGTCGACGCTACTGTTTTCAACCGACACGTTTTTGCAAGGTTACGCGCGTGCGGGCGACGAGGGCGACACGGACACGCTGCGCTACGTTGTGGCTGGAGCGGAACGGGTGAAAGATGCGACGCGCGAAATTTGGGGCCGCAGTGGGACTGAAATTCTGGAGGGGTACGGGGCGACCGAATGTTCCCCGGTCATCTCGTGCAATCTCCCGGATCACAAGCGGCATGGCAGCGTTGGCCGGGTGCTGCCGGGAATCGAGACCAGACTCTCGCCGGTCGAAGGGATCAGCGACGGGGGACGGTTGCAGGTACGCGGGCCCAACGTCATGGCGGGCTATATTCTGCCGAATGCGCCGGGCTTAATCGTCCCGCCTGCCGGTGGCTGGCACGACACGGGCGATATTGTGACAATCGAGGATGGCTACATCTTCATTCGCGGCCGGGCGAAGCGTTTTGCGAAAATCGGCGGAGAAATGATTTCACTGGCAGCCGTCGAGGCGATGGCATCGGGATTGTGGCCCGACAACACGCACGTCTGTGTGTCGCTGCCGGACGCGCGCCGCGGCGAAAGTCTCGTGCTCGTGACGGACAAGCCCGACGCCGACAAAGCTGCTCTGTCAGCTTATGCGCGTGAACAGGGCGTTGCCGAACTGTGGGTGCCGAAAGCCCTGCTCGTGACACAACAGATTCCCATCCTCGGATCGGGCAAAGTCGACTACGCGGCGACCCTTGAAAAGGCACGCGAAGCACGGCCTCTCCTTTAACCCAGAACAGAAGACATCCCCATTGCATGAGCGAGAGCAGCCTTCCCGAGCCCATTGGCGCGCGCGTGTACGAGCTTCTTTCGCGGGCGCTTCTGGCGCCGATCGGCGCCTTCCGATGGAATTATCTCCCCCTTCTGATGGTCTATTTCGCATACGGCGCGCTCGGCATCATCGCGATTGCGGACAGCTTCTGGGTCAAAAAGGAATTGTCGCTGTCGGCGGCGGCTCTGGCGCACCTTGGCGTCTGGCTCACGCTGCCGTGGGCGGTGAAGATGGTGTTTGGAGAGCTCGTCGATACCGTTCAATTGTTCGGTTCCCGCCGCCGCGGATACGTTTTTTTGGGAGCGGGCCTGATCGCGGCCGGGCTCATCATGCTGGCGGGCGCTGCCGGAAACTGGATCACGTTTGCACCGCCGGAGCAGATTTATATTACGGCGCAGATCATCACGGTCATCGGTGTTGTGCTGCAGGACGTCGTTGCTGACGCCATGAGCACGGAAGTCGTGCCGCGCACGCATGCCGACGGCTCTGCGCGTGAACAACGCGAAATCGATCATGATCTTGGCATGGTGCAGATCCTCGGCCGGCTGGCGCTGTCGTTCGGGGCGTTGTCGGTTGCGGGGCTTGCCGGCTATCTGGCGAACACGATGCCATACGAAACCGTGTTTCTGATCGGGCTTGCCGTGCCGGCGATTTCAGCCAGCGGCGCACTCATGGTCAAACTTGAGAGCAGTGAAAGCCGGCCGACGGATTGGCGCATTCTCGGGGGCGGTTTGGCCTTTGGTGCAGTAACCGTTTTGATTGCCTATCTCGGCGTCCCCTACGCCCAGGAAATCACGTTTGTCCTGTCGCTGATGGTCATTATTGCGATGCTGCACCGTGTCACCGCCGACATCGCGCCCGACACGCGCCGCACGATCATGTATGCGGCGCTCATCATTTTCTTTTTCCGCGCCGTTCCGGGAGTTGGCGAAGGCTACCGCTGGTTCACGATCGATGTGCTGGGTTTCGACGAAACGTTCTATGGCGTGCTCGGTCAGATCGGCGCGGCCATTGCGCTGATCGCGGCGTGGCTCTTGTCCGATGCGATCACCCGCGTTCCAGTGGCTCGCGTTCTCCTGTGGCTGACCGTTGCCGGCGGCATCCTGTCGATCCCGACCCTGCTGCTCGTCTACCGCCTCGATCTTTGGACGCAGGAGACGTTCGGTTTTGGCGCCCGCACCATCGCGCTGATCGATGCGGCCGCAACCTCACCCTTGGCGCAACTCAGCATGGTCCCATTGCTGACCCTGATTGCGATCTATGCACCGCCGGCCAAGCGGGCGGTGTGGTTCGCGCTCATGGCGTCGTTCCTAAATCTGGCGCTGATCGCGGGACAGCTGGCAACGAAGTATCTCAACGGCATTTTCCTCATCGAGCGCGGGAACTATGCCGACCTGCCGGCTCTCGTCGTGACTGTCGTGATCTTGGGAGTCGCTATCCCACTCGCGGCCATCATGCGATTCGGCGGCCACATCCGGAGTAGCGGGTAATACTCGCTCGGAACGTGGCATCTGCACCACGCCCAGCCTAAGAAATAGTTATGCGGACGCGCCTCTCTTGACCCCTGCCGCACACTCTTCCAATGATCTCCCGCTGGGGGCCTCCGGGCTTGCGGCGGACCTTGACGGGACAAGCTCCGCCGCGGCGTCATGTGATGCAACCAGAGACGCGGACACGCGTTTCGACCACGGAATTGCCGATACGCCGCGCGCGTCAGGGGACATCACCGACATGACTGGTCAGCTTCAGGGTTCCGGCGGAGACACCGTGACCAACTCACCCCGGCTGCTGGACGCGCGATGGGCCTTGCGCAGGGCCTTTTTTGGGCTGGCGATCCTCACCGTCGGAATCGCGGGCATGGCGTGGTTGACGCACGCTTCAATCAATCCCGCATTGGAAACGCCGGCCGTCGCTCAGACCTCGCCATAAGGCCTGGTTGCTGCGGATCTTTTGGTGGTCCGGTCCGCCATTCCCTTTGCGCTGCGAACCTTTGGCCGATAGGCTGAGCCTTGTTGCTGAAAAGACGAGGTTACGATGCCGACTCCGGAGTTCCTTCAGCTCATCGTCGTCGCCGTCTTTGCCGGATACGTCGGGTATCTGCTGGGCCGCGCCAGTGTAAAGTCAGGCGCCGAGCCGGGTGCATCGGCTTCTCCCTTGCCCGCGCCCGCAGACGATCCGGAGGCTGCAGGCCGGGCATCCGCCCCACCGGCTGCGGGAGCCGGAAGTGGAGGGTTGCCTACGCGCCAGCCGCCACGGCGGTCGTCCGCGCCGCCGCCAGCCGCCGCCGGCCTGATGAAGCGCGACGACTAACCTCGACATGATGTGCAGAAATATCAACGTCGCACGGCAACTTGCGTTCAAGTTGTGGCTTCATCATCGAGCAGCTTGAACGGCGCCACAACTGACGTATCATCGTCTTGCCTCAACGGTCCTGCAGGCTGGAAGCTTGAAGCTGTGTTGGCTCGATCGGGAGGGCGGAGCGGCCCTCGAGCCTGTCGGGTGAGGGAAACAGGCGTCGGACCGGCAAAGCCGGACGCGCACGGCGAGCCAAGGACGGGCTATGAGCGAGCAGCGAAAGCACTTTCCTGAGTTCTACGTCACCGCCGCGCAACCGTGCCCGTATCTCCAAGGACGGCTGGAACGCAAACTCTTCACCCACCTCACGTCCGACAAGCAGCCGGCATTGGTCGACAATCTTTTGCGCGGAGGGTTCCGACGCAGCCAGAACATCGCCTACATGCCGTACTGCGAAGGCTGTCATGCCTGCGTATCCGTGCGCGTCGTGGTCGATGCATTTCGTCCGTCCGCTTCGATGCGGCGGGTGTCTGCAGAAAACATCGATCTCGTTGCGCGTCGCGTTGCCACGCAACCGAGCTCCGAACAATTCAGTCTCTTCCGCCGCTATATTGATGCCCGTCACGCCGATGGCGGCATGGCCGACATGAGCGCACTGGATTACGCGCTGATGGTGGAGGAAAGCGTCATCGAAACAACGATCACCGAATACCGCGTCAAGCCGGTGGACGGCGCGTTGTCCTCTGATCCCACGCGCTGGCCACTTGCGGCCGCGGCCCTATGCGACCAGCTCTCCGACGGCATTTCGATGGTCTATTCGTTCTACGAGCCGACCGAGGGTGGCCGTGGCCTTGGCACCTATATGATCCTGGAGACGATCGAGTATGCGCGGAGCCTCGGGCTACCCTACGTCTATCTCGGTTACTGGATAGAGGGCTCGCGCAAGATGAATTACAAGACGCGCTTCCTGCCGCAGGAACGCCTGGGTCCTAACGGCTGGGAACGGGTCTGAATTCGTCAAGGTCCGAGTTCGGCATCGATCTTGCGAAACATGTAGGTCCACTTGGCGTTCTGCGTATCAACGAGTTCGCTCATGTGGCCGCGCAAGACCTGGTAGAGGCTGCAATCGGGCGTGGCGGAAGCGCTGCCCTCATCGCCCATCGACGCGATCCAATTCAAGAGCTCGTTCGTCTTGCGGTCGTAGGCGTCGATCGCGTCGTCCTTAACATACGGCACCGCTTCCTTCAGGAACTGGTCATCGGTCCACGCCTTCTTGGCTTTAAGCGTGCGCAGTTTTTCCTGAAATCGGGGCCGGTTCTGGATATTGAGATCGCGCAGCGCCGCGGCCGACTGATCGACGACGGTTTCGAAGTCTTTTTTTACACAGGCTGCCGGTGCGGCGCCGGCCGGCGGCGGGGGAGACGGCTGACCAACCGCTGGGTTCTGCGCCGACGCGCTCTGCTGCTGAATGGCCATGAGCCCGGCCAGCGCGGCTAACGCGACCCTCAATCGACCCGTCGCTGTTCGGCGATCCGTCAACACACCCATTCACGTTTCGTAGCGAGCCCCTGAGGGCATGACAAGGGCGAGGAGGGAAACACTCCTACTTTCCGGCCAGTGGCTGTTGATCAGAACGACGGGCCGAACTTGTTGGACCGCGGGAAGCCTTTTGGCACCACGTGCCCGGCCTGGGCCCGCTCGCCGACCCACTCCTTCAGCTCGCTCCACGGCAGTGTGAAGGTTCGGCCGGCGCTATCGAGCCAGGTCAATCCGTCTTTCTTGTTGAACACGCGGATGTCGGACAAGCCGCCATCCTTGAAGCGTTGCAAGATCGTCCCCTTGCCGCGGGTCATCTCATTCACGTCCTCAAGCTTGAAGACGAGCATCTTGCGGTTCTCGCCGATGGTGGCGACCATATCGCCGTCGGCGGGCACGACAACGGCGGCCTCTTCGTCGTCAGCAACGTTGAGGATCTGCTTGCCCTTACGGGTCGAGGCCACGACTTCGTCTTCGGGTACGAGGAACCCGTAGCCGCCGCTCGAAGCAACGATCAGCTTGCGGGCCGGATCGTGGACGAAGAATTCCACGAAGTCGTGGTTCTCCTCCAAATCCACCATGAGCCGCACCGGCTCACCATGGCCCCGACCACCGGGAAGCACGTTCGCATCGAGCGTAAAGAAGCGGCCATTGGTTGCGAAGAGAATGAGCTTATCGGTCGTCATGGCCTGGACGGCCTGCTTCAATGCATCGCCCTGCTTGAATTCGAGTTTCGACAGATCATCCTGATGGCCGCGCATGGCGCGTATCCAACCCTTTTCGGACAGGATGACTGTGATCGGTTCCTTCTCGGCCAGCGCTTCGTCAAGATCGACGGTTATTTCCGGGGCTTCGGCGAAAGAAGAACGGCGGCGGCCCAGCTCGGTCTTTTTCGAATAGCGATCTCGCGTGGATTTGACTTCTTCCGCAATGCGCTCCCACTGCAGGTCGTCCGATTTCAGGAGCTGCTGCAGCTGGCGCTTTTCCTTCGACAGCTTGTCGTGCTCCGCCTTGATCTCGACTTCCTCAAGCCGCGACAAGCTTTTCAAGCGCAGGTTCAGGATTGCTTCGGCCTGGACATCCGTCAATTTGAAGCGTGCGATCAATGTCTGCTTGGGCTCATCCTCGAAGCGGACGATGCGGATGACCTCATCGAGGTTGAGGAATGCGATCAGGTAGCCATCGAGCACCTCAAGGCGGTGTTCGATTTTCTTGAGGCGATATTGCGAGCGGCGGACCAGCACGTCGACGCGATGCTCAAGCCATTGCTGGAGCACATCCTTGAGGCTGAGCACGTTGGGGATTTGGCCGCCCGAGAGGACGTTCATGTTGAGGCCGAAGCGGATTTCGAGTTCCGTTGCGCGGAACATGCTTTCCATCAGCAGCAACGGATCGATGATGCGGGTTTTCGGTTCGAGGATGAGGCGGACTTCCTCGGCACTTTCGTCGCGAACATCGCCGAGCAGCTGCAGCTTCTTTTCGGTCATCAGCTCGGCGATCTTCTCGACGAGCTTGGCCTTCTGCACCTGATAGGGAATTTCCGTCACGACGATCTGATAGCCGCCGCGGCCAGTCTCTTCCTTGTACCATTTCGCGCGCAGGCGAAAGCCTCCACGTCCGGTCCGATAGGCTTCAAGAATTTCCGCCCGCGGCTCCACGATCACGCCGCCGGTCGGGAAATCAGGACCGGGCACGAACTCGACGAGTTTTTCCACCGTGGCGTTCGGATGCTTGATGAGATGCAGGAGTGCTGCGCACAGTTCATCGACGTTGTGCGGGGGAATGTTGGTTGCCATGCCGACCGCGATGCCGGCGGAACCGTTGGCGAGTAGATTTGGGAATGCAGCAGGGAGAACGGAGGGTTCCTGTTCACGCCCGTCGTAGTTCGGCCGGAACTCGACCGTGTCTTCGTCGATCCCGTCGAGAAGTTCGGCTGCCACGGTGGTCAGGCGGGCTTCCGTGTAGCGGTCGGCGGCGGGGTTATCGCCATCAATGTTGCCGAAGTTGCCCTGGCCGTCGACGAGCGGATAGCGGACGGCGAAATCCTGTGCGAGGCGGGCCAGCGCGTCGTAGATCGCCTGGTTGCCGTGCGGATGGTAGTTACCCATCGTCTCGCCGACGATCTTGGCGCACTTGCGATAGCCGCCCTCCGGATCGAGGCCGAGTTGGCGCATGGCATAGAGGATACGCCGGTGCACCGGCTTCAGGCCGTCGCGGACGTCGGGCAGCGCCCGATGCATGATCGTGGATAAGGCATAGGCCAGGTAGCGTTCCTCGAGCGCGTCCTTCAGATTGACGGGCTCGATGGGGCCTTCGCCGGTGGGCGGAATCGATTGCTTGGTCATGGGGCGTGGTTACTGGACACAGCCTCGGCCCTCAAGTGCCGGGCCGCCACATCCCCAGATCTTGAACCCCTCTGCTACCGATTTTTGCCAAGTTTTTCGCGTTCTTGTACCCTACGGCCCACAAACGACGAGAGTTCAGCCCATGCCGCTGCCCGATGTTCCGGCCGTTGAGACGGCCGTAATCGAGATGACGAATACTTTTCGCGCCCAGAACCGGCTGGGCGTGGTCAAGGCCAGCCCGGCGCTGACCCGGACGGCGCGAGCGTATGCGTTGTATCTGGCCAAGTCGGGGGCATTCTCGCACACCGCCGACAATCGCGACGTCGGTGATCGGGCGTCGTCATCGGGTTACCAATGGTGCTCGATTGGGGAAAACCTGGCGTTAAATCTGGACAGCAGCGGGTTTGAAACGCGCGATCTCGCCCGTCAAACCGTGGAAGGATGGATCAACTCGCCCGCACACAAGGAGAACATGCTCGGGCCCGACTACACGGAGATCGGCGTCGGAGTGGTGCAGGCTCCGGACAAAAATCCGAAATTCATCACGGTCCAGGTTTTCGGCCGGCCGCAGTCGGCGAAGTACACGTTTCAGATCGCCAACTCAGCGGGCGTTCCCGTCAGCTACGTGTTCAGCGGCGAACCGCACGACATCAACCCGAGAATGAGCGTGACGCACACCGCTTGCGTACCCAGCGCACTTGATTTCGTCAAGGCAGGCGCCAAGCCGGTTAGCGCGCGTTTCGAAGCGAGCGACCAGACGATCTACACGCTGAAAGGTGATGCGAAGAGCGGGATCAAGGTCGAATTGTCGAAGCGCGCGACGCTGGATTGAGCCAACATCACCGGTCGATGTGGGTGAGAATGCGGGCGCGGGATTCGGGCAGCCCCTCGCCCTTCGGGGCCAACACGCGCTGCTCGAGGAAAAAGCCGGTCAGTGCAAAGCCGGCGGCCACGTCGTCGCGCGTCGCGTGGCGGTCGCGGGCGGATGTCAGGAAGCGCGGCAGAGCCAGCATGCGATCTTTATAGGGTTCGCCGGCCGATTCCGACACCGCACGGCCCGATTTCGGCGAAACGTAAATCAACTGATCGTTGACGCCGGTCGCGGCGCACGCGCTCAAATCCAGTCCAAAACCCAGTTCCTGCAAGAGCGACAGTTCCCAGCGCACCATCAGGGCCGGCCAGACGGTCGGATCATCGAGAAAGCCCAATACGAAGAGCGTCACTTCGTAGAGCGCGGGATGGGGATCGCGTTCGGGCAGGAGGCGGGCCAGCGCGCACATCGAGGTGAGACCGGCGAGCGCTGCGGGATCATCCATCGCGGAGGCGGCATAGCCGCGTCGCAGTTCGACCGACATGTGGCCGAGGTGTTCGGCGAGTCTCGCCTTCCAGGTGGCATCAACGTGATTGCCCATTTGCAGCGTCGGCCGCGCCTTGCGCGAACGGCCGCCGTGGACGAGGCCGGAATGGCGACCGTGGGAGCGCGTAAAGAGGTCGACGACGGCGGCTGTTTCGCCATGCGACCGCACGCTGAGGACAATTGCTTCGTCCGACCATTCCATGGTTAAGCCTTATCGGGCGGCAACGGCACTGCGCCAAACCCGGCGGAGAGGAGCCTCAGTCCTTGGGAAAATCGAGGCCCATTTCGCGGTAGCGCTCAGGGTCGCTGCCCCAGTTTTCGCGCACCTTGACGAACAAAAACAGGTGTACGTCGTGCTCGATGATCTTGGCCAATTCGTTGCGGCTCTCGCTGGAGATCTTCTTGACCGTCTGACCGCCCTTGCCGAGCACAATCGCTTTCTGGCTGTCGCGCTCGACATAGATCGTCTGTTCGATGCGCACCGAGCCGTTCTTGAAGGTCTTCCAGTCCGTCGTCTCGACGGTTGCGGCGTAAGGCAGTTCCTCGTGCAGATATTTGTAGATTCTCTCGCGGGTCAATTCGGCGGCGAGCAGACGCAACGGCGCGTCCGATATTTCGTCTTCGGGGTAATGCCAGGGTCCGAGCGGCATACGGTCGGCCAGATATTTCTTCAGATCGGAAACGCCATTGCCGTCCAATGCGGAAATGAGAAAGACGCGATCGAAGGTCTGCCGTTCGGAAAGCTTGGCGATCAACGGTAAAAGCCGGTCCTTGTCGCTGACGCGGTCGACTTTGTTGAGGATCAGGATCTTTGAATGAGGAGCACCGGCGAGTTTGTCCAGAATGCGCTCCAGGTCTTCCTCAATATTCTTGGCGGCATCGACGATGAGCGCGACGATATCCGCATCATGCGCTCCGCCCCACGCGGCATCGACCATCGCGCGGTCAAGTCGGCGCTTGGGCCGGAAAATGCCTGGAGTATCGATGAAGACGATCTGGCTCTTTGCCTCGATGGTGATGCCGCGCAATGGAACGCGGGTCGTCTGAACCTTGTGCGAAACAATCGAAACCTTGGCGCCGACCATCTGATTGACGAGCGTCGACTTGCCCGCGTTCGGCGCGCCGATGACGGCGACGAAGCCGCAGCGAGTCGGCGGTCCGTCCGCGCTCTTTTGGGCGCTGTGCTCGTTGTCAGACATTACTGCTCCGATCCATCACGCCCTCGCGCGCCAACAGACTTGCCGCGGCCGCCTGTTCAGCCAGCCGCTTCGATGCGCCTTCGCCGCGTGCCGGATCGAGCGACCTGATCCTGACTTCGGCCGTAAACATCGGCGCATGATCGGGACCCACACGCGCGACAACGGTGTAAAGCGGCAGCGCCAGACCGCGTCCCTGGGCCCATTCCTGCAACGCCGTTTTCGGATCGGCAGCGGCCATTTGCGGACGCTGCTCGGTGAGGAGCGGCTCCCAGAGCTTTAACACGACATCGCGCGCCACATCGAACCCGGCTTCGACGAAGATCGCTCCCAAGACTGCCTCGACCGCATCTGCCAGAATGGTGTCCTTGTCGCGGCCGCCACTGAATGCTTCGGCTTCCGAGAGGATGAGGCGGGGCCCCAGATCGAGGTCGCGGCCGATCCGGGCACAGGTCTCACCGCGAACGAGGCTATTGTACCGACGGGCCAACTCACCTTCCTTGGCGGTTGGGAACGTGGCGTTGAGAAACCCCGCAATCGATAGGCCGAGCACACGGTCGCCGACGAATTCGAGACGCTCGTTGTCGGCTCGTGTCGTCTTGCCGCCGCGAACGCTGGCGTGCGTCAGCGCGCACTCCAGGCTCTGTTCCTTCTTGAACTTGTAGCCGAGCTTTAGCTCGAGATCCTTATATTTTCGAGCCTTGAACACCAGGGCCCCGTCAGCGCACGAGAGTGAAGAACCGGTTCCAGCGAATGTCGAACGGCCAGGTCCAGGGGCTGGTCCAGCGCAGCGCGTTCGGCTCATCGACGGCGGCGGAGAAGAAAATGATTTCGGCGCGGCCGACGAGGTTTTCAAACGGGACGTAGCCGACGGCACGCTGGGCGCGGCTGTCGGTGGAGTTGTCCCGATTATCACCCATCATGAAGTAATGCCCCTCGGGAACCTTATAGATACCGACGTTATCGAAAGGTCCATTTTCCTGCGCGTCGAGGACCGTATAGCTGACACCATTGGGTAGTGTTTCAATGAATGATGGGACCTCGATCGCCTGGCCGTCTTCATCGACGGTTGTAAACGAGCCCTTCCCTACCTTGGGCACCGCCGTCCCGTTGATGATCAACTGGCCGCCACGGACTTCAATCTCGTCGCCGGGCAGACCGATAACGCGCTTGATGTAGTCGGTCGAGTTATCGCGTGGGAGTTTGAAGACGACGACATCACCGCGCTCGGGTTCGGATGCAAAAATGCGGCCGGAGAAAATGTCGGGCGAGAATGGAAAAGAGAAACGGCTGTAGCCGTAGGATAACTTGGAGACGAAAAGGTAGTCCCCAACAAGCAGGGTCTCCTTCATCGAACCGGAAGGAATATTGAAAGGCTGATAGAAGAATACGCGCACGAACAGTGCGATCGCGAGGGCCTGCAAGACAACGACAAATGTGTCCTGCATGCCGTAATAGCGCGACGACCGCGCGTTCGAATTGGACGCCATGATCTCTCCCGTGCCGCCCGCCGCTCGATCTTGCCCGGCGGACGTCTATGCCAGGGCCCGCTATACCGGTTCGCAAGAAGCCGCGCAAATCGGCACTCCGACCCAGGTTTATCCCGACGGTCAGCCCCTGAGTTCCGCCTTGGTTGCGTAACAAGAAATGATTACAACGGCTTCCGCCAGCGGATAATCGTCTGTGAGTGTCAAATCTATTTTCGCCAGGTGGCCGTCCGGGGTCAGGCTGGCGAGATGAGCGGCCGCTCCGCCCGTTAACCGGAGCGTGGGACGGCCACTCGGCAAGTTGACGACACCCATGTCGCGCCAATAGACGCCGCGACGCAAGCCCGTGCCGAGCGCCTTGGCGCAGGCTTCCTTGGCAGCGAAGCGCTTGGCATAGGAGGCCGCCCGTTCGGCGCGCCGCTCGGACCGGGCCCGCTCTATGTCGGTATAGATGCGGGCAATGAACCGGTCGCCGAAGCGGGACAGCGTCGCCTCAATGCGTCGAATATCGATGATATCGTTGCCGATTCCGATGATCATGGCGCGGCCACGGACGACCGTTTCGATTCAGCGCGGGCCTGATCCATGAGCGTGCGCATATGGCGGATGGCCGAATGCAATCCGCCAAAAATCGCCTCGCCGATCAGAAAATGGCCGATGTTGAGTTCGACGATCTGGGGCATGCGGGCGACGGCTGCGACGGTGTTGTAGGTCAGGCCATGGCCGGCGTGCACTTCGAGCCCGGCGTCGACGGCAAGTGCCGCGGCATGGCGCAATCGTTCGACTTCCTTGGCCGTTCCCTTGGCATCGTCTTCGAGAGCGCGCTCGCAATATTGGCCGGTATGCAATTCGACAATGTCCGCGCCAACGGCGGCCGAAGCTTCAATGGAGCGCGGATCCGCTTCGATGAACAGCGAGACGCGGATGCCGGCGTCGCGCAAGCTGTGAACGATTTTGCGCAGCGGCTCGCCGCCGCGCACGACATCGAGACCGCCTTCGGTGGTGCGCTCTTCCCGCCGCTCGGGCACGAGGCAACACGCATTGGGAACATGGCGCAGCGCGATCGCCAGCATTTCCTCGGTCGCCGCCATCTCCAAATTGAGCGGCCGGGTCAATTCCGATTTGAGACGCGCGATGTCGCGGTCGGAGATGTGGCGGCGGTCTTCGCGCAAGTGCGCGGTGATGCCATCCGCGCCGGCTTCGACGGCGAGGTGCGCCGCGCGCAGGGGGTCGGGATGGCGGCCGCCGCGCGCATTGCGGATCGTCGCCACGTGATCGATATTAACGCCAAGACGCAGAAATGGCGGGCTCATGTGGGTACCTTATGTTTGCGCCCGGCGACTCCGCTGCGCGGAGCCGGCCGCCGGGCGCGAGGGTGCGGAGCCGGCCGCCGGGCGATAAGTTTAAGTTCTCATGCGCCCGGCGACTCCGCTGCGCGGAGCCGGCCGCCGGGCACTGCATCATTGCGCCCGGCGACTCCGCTGCGCGGAGCCGGCCGCCGGGCGCGAGGGTGCGGAGCCGGCCGCCGGGCGGGTAAGTTATTCAAAAACGCGTTCCACAGCCGAGACGATATCCTTCTGACGCAGGCCGGCGACGATACGATTTAAGTGGGCAACGTCATAGACTTCAACCTCGATACGCAATTCGGTGAAGTCGGACGCGCGGCGGATCATTTTAAGGTTGTCAATGTTGCCTTCCTCTTCGCCGATGACGTCGGCAATTGCGGCCAGCGAACCGGGCCGGTTCGGTGCCGTCACGCTGAGGCGCGCGGGAAAGCGCTCCTGCTTGCCGGGATCGATATCCCAGGACATGTCGATCCAACGCTGGTGTTCATACGCCTGCAGGCGCGGCGAACTGATCTGGAATATGCGAATTCCGGCGCCGGGTTCCAGCACGCCCACAATGCGATCACCGGGCACGGCGCCACCTTCCTCGAAGATCACAGGCACGTCGTCCTTCAGCCCCTTCAAGGCAATGGCCGACGAGAGTTGTGCTGGACCCGTTCCAGAGGGCGCGGAGGCACGAACCCGCAATCCCGAAACCTTGGTAAGATCGAGCCAACCACGCAGTGGATTTTCGAGGACGCTCTGGGTTGCCGCGGCTTGGATGGACTCGGGCGCGATGGCTTTCAGGACATCGGCGGCCGGAAGATCGCCGCGCGCCACGGCCGCGAGCAGTTCGTCCATCGACTTGTAGGCAAACTTGGACAACACGCGCTTGACGGCATCGTCGGTGTAGATCACATGCGCGGCGTCGAATGCTGCCTTCGCCAGCCGGCGGCCAAGTTCAACATATTGCCGGCGCACGGCTTCGCGCGCCGAACGGCGAATGGCACTCTGCGCGCGGCCGGTCACGCACAGGCTCTCCCAGGCGGCCGGAGGCACGTGACCTTTGGACGTGCGGATCTCCACCTCGTCGCCATTGCGCAAGCGCGTGTCGATCGGCACGTGGCGGCCATTGACGTAGGCGCCGACCGCCGCGTTGCCAACATCCGTGTGCACGGCATACGCAAAATCCAGTGGCGTTGCTCCGCGCGGCAGTGCGATGAGGCGACCCTTTGGCGTGAAGCAGAACACTTGATCCTGGAACAATTCGAGCTTCGTATGCTCGAGGAATTCTTCTGGATTGGAACCTTCAAGCAGCGTCTCCACCATGCGGCGCAGCCAGACGTAGGGGCCGTGCTCTTTATCGTCGAGAGAGGTCATGGAGCCGGCGGCAATGGCGCCCTTGCTCATGTCCTTATAAAGAGCGTGCGCGGCCACGCCGTATTCGGCGACCTGATGCATCAATTGCGTACGGATCTGCAATTCGACGCGCTGATGTCGCGGACCGACAACGGTGGTGTGGATCGATTGGTAGTTATTTTGCTTCGGCGTCGAAATGTAGTCCTTGAAGCGCCCCGGCACGGCCCGCCATGTCGTATGCGCGACGCCCAGAACCCGATAGCAGCCAGCAATATCCTTACTGATGACGCGAAATGCGTAGATGTCCGACAACTGCTCCAGCGAGATCTGTTTGTTGTTCATCTTGCCCCAGATCGAGTAGGGCCTTTTTTCGCGTCCCGAAACGTGGGCATCGATCCCGTCTTCGGCGAGCTTTGCTTTCAGCGCCGTCGCGATTTCATCGACGAGGCCTTCGTTCTTGGAGCGCAGTTCGGTGAGTTTGTCGGTCACTGCCTTGTACGCATCTGGATGCAGCCAACGAAAGGCATGATCTTCCAACTCGTCACGCATGGCCTGCATGCCCATGCGGCCGGCTAGCGGCGCGTAAATATCAAGTGTTTCTTCCGAAATGCGCTGGCGACTGCCGGGCTTCATATGCTCCAGCGTGCGCATGTTGTGCAGACGGTCGGCAAGCTTGACCAGAAGAACGCGGATATCGGTCGAGATCGCGATCAAAAGCTTGCGGAAGTTTTCCGCCTGCTCCGTCTGCTTCGATACAAGATCGAGGCGCTTGATCTTGGTCAGCCCGTCGACGAGGGCGCCGATTTCTGGACCGAACAGCTGGTCGATTTCCTGTCGCGTTGCATCGGTATCCTCGATGACGTCGTGCAACAGCGCGGTGGCGACTGTCGCGTCGTCGAGCTTGAGGTCGGTCAGGATCGCGGCAACTTCCAGGGGGTGGGAGAAGTAGGGGTCGCCCGAGGCGCGCTTTTGGTTGCCGTGCGCCTTCATGGCGTAGACATAGGCGCGGTTGAGCAGCGCTTCACTGGCTTTCGGATCGTACTTTTGAACCCGCTCGACGAGTTCGTATTGGCGCATCATGGGTGCAAATGGGTCCTCGGATAGCCGCGGACGGGAAGTCTAGACGAAAACGCCGCGGCACGCCTCCTTTGCGGAGGCTTGCGCGCGGCGGATCACTTCGAGGAGAGGCGGGCCCATCGGCCGACGCCGACGTTCAGCGGCCGCGCTCGCGCGGGTTGGCCGGGCCGGTTCCCGACGAGGAGGGTTCTGAGGGGGTCATGCTTTCCAAACCACGCAGCAGCTGCTCTTCGGTCAGCACGTCAACCTGGGTGTCGCTTGACTGGTCGTCGCGACCCAGGATAGGCGAGCGGCGTTCGATGGCCAGAACGGGGGCGGCACCGGCTTCCGGCTCGTCCACTTCGACGTTTTTCTGGATCGAGTGAATCAGGCCCTCACGCAAATCGTCAGGCGGAATGGCCTGCTCTGCGATCTCGCGCAAAGCGATGACAGGGTTTTTGTCGTTTTCCTGGTCAATGGTGACCGGGCTCCCGTTGGCGATGTTGCGGGCGCGGTGGGCGGCCAGAAGAACGAGTTCGAATCGATTGGGGATCTTATCGACGCAATCTTCGACTGTGACGCGAGCCATCCTGTGTCGTCCTCGATCTTGGGGGTTGCGGGGAACAAATGCCGGGTGCTACCGTTGTACGAACAGTTTGTGACAGACGGAGCGACGATCTACGGAGACTAGAAACCGCGTCGACGTGACCAAGTTAAAGCACCTATGCATTGGCCAAAAGTTTTTGGGCCGTGCAGAAGCTGCCGACCCTTTGGCAGTGTTATTGGCATAGGTCAGGCGTTCGCGCAAGCCGGGTGAGCTTGTTAAATCTCGTGTTGCGGCAGCGTTTAGGCGATCAAAAATCGGCGGAAATCGAGACTAAACGCTTCTTCTTGCAATAAATTAATTCCCCTAATGAACTTTTGTAACTCGCCTTGGGGAAGCTGTTGACCTATATCAACGTGCGTCAAGCAGCGAATGAAACTTTGAGCTCACGCTGGATTCCATAGTCGGCGTTAATGAAACACTCAGTGTTCGTCCGTGTGCTGCGCTAATAACAAGAAAAAAGCTAAACTCGCAGCGCGCGCGACGCGCGACAGGGGCTAACCATTATGCATTTCTATCCGCAGGAGCGCGTTGCTCTGTTTATCGACGGTGCAAACTTGTATGCGACGTCGAAGGCACTCGGGTTTGACATCGATTACAAACGGCTGCTGTCGAATTTCCGCGGGAAGTGCCAGCTCGTCCGAGCCCTGTACTATACCGCTTTAGCTGAAGATCAGGAGTATTCCTCGATCCGCCCCTTGATCGACTGGCTCGATTACAATGGCTACACGATGGTGACCAAGCCGACGCGCGAGTTCACCGACTCGAGCGGCCGCCGGAAGGTCAAAGGCAATATGGACATCGAGCTTGCCGTCGATGCCATGCGGCTGGCCGATAGTCTTGACCACATCGTGCTGTTCTCCGGCGACGGCGATTTCCGATCATTGGTCAATGCTTTGCAACAGCGCGGCAAGCGCGTCAGCGTTGTCTCAACCCTACAGACACAGCAGCCCATGGTGGCAGACGACCTGCGCCGCCAAGCCGATCAGTTCATCGATCTGGCAGATTTGGAATCAATCGTCGGCCGCGATCCGGGCGCCCGTCCCGCTCGCGAACCGCGTGCTTATCCAGCCCGCTCTCCCGTCGGATCTGCACCTGCGGGAGCCGCGGCGCGCTCGTCGGCCGCTCCGAACTATCCAGATTATGACGTCACGGAAGAAGAAGTCTGATCCGGCTCGGCTGGCGCACGAGAATATGTTAATCGCGGCCCATGCCAAGCCAGACTGAGCCGCATTCCGCTCTTCTTCCCGACGGACCCGAAGCGCCGCATGACTGCCGGCGATGCCAGCGGCTGGCTGCATTTCGCGACGAACACAAGCTACTGGAGCCGGATTGGTTCAATGCGCCGGTTCCTTCTTTCGGGCAGGCTGATGGGCGACTGTTGATCGTCGGACTAGCGCCCGGGCTGAAAGGCGCCAATCGCACCGGCCGGCCGTTCACTGGCGACTATGCGGGCGAGCTGCTGTACGGGACGCTCGTGACCTTTGGCTTTGCCACCGGCCGTTACGGGGCCGACCCCGCGGATGGTCTGGTCTTATCCGATTGCATGATCAGCAATGCCGTCCGCTGTGTTCCCCCGCAGAACAAGCCGACGCCAGAGGAAATCACAAACTGCCGGCCGTTCTTGGTGGCGCGTATCGCCGCGCTGCCAAACCTCACGGCGATCCTTGCGCTCGGGCGGATCGCGCATGAGCAAACGCTTTCGACACTGGGCGCGAAACGATCGGCGTTCCCCTTCGCGCATGGCGCACAACATACCGTCGCGCCGGATCTGACCCTCTTTGATAGCTTCCACTGCTCGCGCTACAACACTCAAACCGGCCGGCTGACGCAAGCCATGTTCCACACTGTGTTCGACGCGATCCGGCGTCATCTCGGCGACACTTGACCTTGATCCAGACCTCAGCGTGTGCAGCGTTCGTAAGGCATGTTAGGTTTGGCTGGGTCGAGACGAAGGAACCGCGCATGAAACACCGCGAAACGACCGATCCTGTTGTCGATTTCGGCATTGCACCGGAGAAGGTCGGGCATGTCATCGTCAAGGCCCGTGAGTATGGCGCCAAGGTCGGGGCGTGGAACGACACCACCGACGAGGGTGATGCCGCGGAAGATCCGGCCGCCATTCTGGAAGATTTTGCCGACGACCCGACGAGCGAAGAACTGGCGGGGTTCATCGCCGCGCTGAACGATGACGAGCAGGCCGCACTCGTGGCGCTAGCCTGGGTCGGGCGCGGAACATTCGAAACGGAAGAATTCCCCGAGGCAATGGAAACGGCGCGGACCGAGCGCACGAATGAGACGGCCAAGTATCTGCTCGGCATGCCGCTGCTGGCCGATTATCTCGAGGAAGGCCTGGAGAAGCTTGGCTACTCGGCCGAAGAGATCGTTGGCGATGTCATGTAATATTGATTCCGTCAGAGCATCGCGAGGAGATCGGCGGCATGCCGGTCCGGTGGATGAACAGGATAGAACGATCGCACGATCCGGCCGTCACGGCACATCAGCGTCAAGCGCTTGAGATAGGCCACGCCGCCTGCCTGAAAACGAGGGAGCTGCAGCGCATCGGCAACTTCGAATGACGCATCGCTCAATAAGGGATACGTCAGACCCATACGGGACGCGAACTCCCTCTGCCATTCGCGCGACTGGGTGCTGAGGCCCAGGATCTGAATGCCACGGGCTCGAAACGAATGGAGGTGGGTCTCAAAGCCCTGAGCCTCCGGTGTCGAACCATGGGCACCGGAATAGGCGTCCCAGCCCGGCGGATTGGCAACGCCGGGGCGCCCAGTCCACGGGTAGATGAAGACGATGCTCAGGCCTGATATGCGCGCCAGCGACAGTCGATCGCCGACGGTCGTGGGCAATTCGATATCTGGCAACGTGTTGCCGGCCACGATGTGCGCGGCACCGCCGTCGTCTGGCGGAGCCGGGTAAGGCCAGGCTTCTACACCCATCCGGGTTCAGCCCTTCTCGCGCATGATGCGCGCTTTCTGCCGCTGCCAATCACGTTTGGCTGCGACCTGCCGCTTGTCGGTGAGTTTCTTACCTTCGGCAAGAGCCAACTTCAATTTCGCGAGGCCTTTTTCATTGAAATACAGTTCGACGGGTACGACCGTCATACCTTTTCGCTCGACCGCATGGAACAGCTTGGCCAACTCCGATTTGTGGAGCAGCAGCCGGCGCTTGCGCCGCGGCTCGTGCTGAAAAAAGCGGCCGGCCTGATTGTATTCAGGGATGTAGCAGTTAATCAGGTAGAGGCCCTCTTGCTCAAACGAGGCATAGCTTTCGGCTATGTTGGCCTGTCCCTTGCGCAGCGATTTGACTTCCGTACCGGTCAGCATGATGCCGGCTTCCCACGTATCGGTGAGGAAGAACTCGTGCCGGGCCTTGCGGTTTTCAGCGACGAGCTTTCGCGCGTCATCCCTGGCGGACGCCATGGCTTTATAATCCTTGCAGCTTCATGGCTAAGCCCGTCACTCGGCGGCTGCTGCCGTGAGAAGACCCGCCTTGGCGAGCGCGTCGTCGACAATTCTGCGGGCGCCATCCGTCAGCGGTACCATGGGTAAACGCATCTCGGCGGAGCATAATCCCAATCGGGAGGCTGCGTACTTTACCGGGCCGGGGTTGGTTTCGCAGAACATGGCGTCATGTAGTGGCATCAGTCGGTCCTGCAGCGTCAGCGCGGTTTTGAAATCGCCGCGCAGGCAGGCGGTCTGGAACTCCGCGCAGAGGCGGGGCGCAATGTTGGACACAACTGAGATGCAGCCATGGCCGCCATGCGCCATGAAGGCCAGCGCGGTCGCGTCTTCGCCGGAGAACTGCAGAAAATCCGGGCCCATGGCCGCACGTTGCTGGGAAACACGCGCCAGATTGGCGGTCGCGTCCTTCACGCCGGCAATATGTTTTAATTCGAACAAGCGCGCCATCGTGGCGACCGACATATCGACAATCGAGCGGGGCGGGATGTTGTAGATAAAGATCGGGATGTTCACCGCGTCGTTGATCGCCTTGAAGTGCTGATAAAGGCCCTCTTGCGTCGGCTTGTTATAATATGGCGTGACGATGAGAAGACCCGTGGCACCGGCCTGTTCGGCATGGGTTGAAAGCTCGATGGCTTCAGCCGTCGAGTTCGAACCGGTACCGGCCATGACCGGAACGCGGCCGCGAGCAGCGTCAATGGTGATCTCGACGACCCGCTTGTGCTCATCGAAATCCAGCGTCGGGCTTTCACCCGTCGTCCCAGTCGGGACCAGACCGTGTGAGCCTTCCGTGATCTGCCAGTCGACGAAGCGGGCCAGCGCATCTTCATCGAGTTTGCCGTTCTTAAACGGCGTGATAAGCGCCGTCAGAGACCCCTTGAACATGCCTTCACCCTGTCGTGCGTGTTGCCCAAGCCTTTGCCTGGACGATGTTTTCGGGAAATATCTCACAGCCGCAGAAACGGTCACCGGAGGCCGTCTTCGCCTTGAAGAGGGCCGACCCGGTTGTTACGTTGCCAGACAACGAGGAACAGCGGCGCACCAGCGGCTGCCCCATTCGAATGCACGATATTATGCGGTCAGATGGACGGCCGCAAGGCGACAGCAACAGCCGGCCGCGATGGTCCGGCTGGCGACAGGAAGGGTCTTCGATTGTCACGATCGAATAAGGCTTTGCGGCCGCTGGCCACAATCGGATTGCTGGCCGTTGCGGCCGCGCCACTGGCTTGGGCGGGACCGGGCTCAGTTCCACATGCCATCGAGACGGCGGCCATTGATCGGCCGATGTTGCCGCCGCCCTACAAGCCCGGCAGCGAGGAGACGGCCCATGCCGCGCGCTTGGGAAAAGCGATCGCACCGGTTCGCGCAACCCGGATTTCAGATGCTGATGCGGCAGCACTGCGCGATGCATTGAAGGCTTATGGCAGTGGCAAAACCGAGATCGGGGATCAGCATCGATCAGGCATTTCCGATCCGATCGCGGCCAAGATTGCGACGTGGTACCGGCTGCGCAGCGGCTTTGGGGCGGCCGCGGATTTTCGCGCCTTTCTCGATCGCAACCCAGCCTGGCCCGAACGCCGACTGCTGACGCAGCGGCTCGAGGAAGCCCTGTTCGTTGCTGGTGGCAGTTCGCAAGACATTCGCGCGGTGTTTGCTAAAGGCGGTCCAGATCACGGGGCCGGGATGGCGGCGCTGGCTTCGGCGTATCTTGCCGAGGGCAAGACGGAACAGGCGCGCACCTATGCCGCGAAGGCGTGGCGCGAGATGACACTGGCGGCCAAATTCGAAAAGGGTTTTCTCGATCGCTTCGGTGCGCTTCTCACGGTTGACGATCACAAGGCGCGACTCGACCGGCTGATTATCGACGACGTGCGCTGGAAGGATGAACGTGGCAGCCGAGCAACGACGGCACGACGCGTGATCGCCCTCCTACCGGAAGCGGAACACAAGCGGGCAGAGGCCAGGCTTGCGGTCTTCCTGCAGCAGAAAAGCGCGCTGAAGGCTATTCAATCCGCACCGGCCGGCGGCACAGGGGATTGGGGTTTCCAATTCCACAAGATTCAAGCGCTGCGCCGGTCCGACAAAATCGACGAAGCGGCCAAGATCATGCTGACGGTTCCGACCGAACCGGGAGCGGTCAACAACAACGATGAATGGTGGATCGAGCGCCGTGCGCTGGCGTATGCAGCACTGCGTAAAGGCAAGCCCAAGCTCGCCTATGATCTGGTTCGGGATGCCGGGCCGCTGACGGTCAACCCGCTCAAGGACCAGTCGTTCATGGCCGGTTGGCTGGCATTGCGATACTTGAAGTACCCGACCAAGGCGCAAGAGCACTTTGCCGTCATGCAAAAAGCGGCCGACGGTCCGCTGAGCCGCGCCAAGGCCAACTATTGGGCGGGACGCACGGCCGAAGCGTTGAAAGACCGGCCGGCCGCGGAGGCCGCTTATCGGTCGGCGACCCGCGACCGGGATGCCTTTCATGCGTTGCTGGCCATGCAGAAGCTCAACCCCGGGACGAACAGCTTTCCGATTGCACCACCGGCCGCTCCGACCGCGGACGAGATCGAAAGGTTTAATAGCCTCGATGCGGCCCGGGCGGCCGTGATCGCCAACGCGGCAAAGCTCGACATTTCCATTAGCCGCGCGTTCTTGGTGCAGCTTCGCTTCTATCTGAAGAGCGAAGCTGAGTTGGCCATGCTCGCGCATTTGGCCGAAGCGCTCGGCGATACGCAAACGGCCGTGCGGACAGCGAAGGCCGGCATCGCGGACGGCAAGAACCTGTTCTACTACGCATATCCCGTGCATTCTTTTCCAGCCTACGCGCCGCTGCGAAAACCACCGGAAACGGCATTCCTGCTCGGCATCGCGCGACAGGAGACGGAGTTCAATTCGCTGATCGTTTCGGGTGCCGGGGCCAAGGGGCTGCTGCAGGTCATGACGGTGACCGCGCAGCATGTGTGCCGTGACTACAAGATCAAATGCGACATCAAGCGACTGCTCTCGGACCCGGCTTACAACACCATGATGGGCTCGGCCTATATCGGCGACCGGATGCAAGACTTTACCGGGTCGTACATCCTGACGATGGCCGGCTATAACGCAGGCCCCGGCCGCGCGCGACAATGGATCAGGGAATTTGGCGATCCGCGCGATCCGGGTGTCGATCCGATCGACTGGATTGAGCGCATCCCGATTCAGGAAACGCGCGAGTATGTTGCCAAGGTTCTGGCGAATGTGCAGGTGTATCGCGCGCGGCTGGGTGAAGCGGACGTGGCCGTTCGGCTCGACAAGGATCTAATGCGCGCGCGTCTTGCAGCGGGGCAAAAGGCTCCAGAGGTAAAAACCGACGAAGATGATCGCGATACGGCCGCCACGGACGGGTGACGCGGCGGCACCAAGATGAGAGCGGGGGCATAATGACAGCGGCGCTGCAGCGCTTCGAAGAGATCTATTTCGTCCAGCGCAACGGATTGAAGCTCTATGCCCGCCGCTACCCTGCCCGTCGGCACGCCACCCCTGGCGCCGCGGCCTTGGCCGTTCGTCCGCTGCTTTGTCTGCCGGGGCTGACGCGCAACAGCCGTGACTTTCATGAGATTGCACTCGGCTTGTCTTCGGGTGATCGCGCACGCGACGTCTATACGCTGGACAGCCGAGGACGCGGGCATTCCGAATATGACAGCGACTGGCGCAATTACACGGTGCCTTGCGAAATGCAGGACGCACTCGATTTCATGATTGCGCGGCAGCTTGAGGGAACAGCGATCCTTGGCACGTCGCGCGGGGGGCTCATCGCCATTGTCATGGCTGCGGCGCAGCCGAGCTTCATTGGTCCAGTCATTCTGAATGACATTGGACCGGTGATCGAGCGCGACGGGCTCTCGCGGATCGCCTCCTATGTCGGCCGCATGCCGTTGCCGCGCGACTGGTTCGAGGCCGCCGCGATCGTGCGCGACATGAACAAGCACGCCTTCACGGCCGTCGCCGACAGCGAATGGGAGCCGATCGCGCGGCAGTTTTTCAATGAAAAAAACGGCCGGCCGGCGCCCGGCTACGACGCTAAATTGGGGCAGGCGTTCTCGTCCACCGATGGGCCAATCCCGCCACTCTGGGCGCAGTTCGATGCATTGAAGCGTGTGCCGGTCATGGTCATTCGCGGCATCAACTCCGATCTTTTGTCAGAGGCGACTGTTGAGGCCATGCGACAGCGGCATGCCGATCTGACGGAACTGGCCATCGCCGGGCAGGGTCATGCGCCGCTGTTGCGTGATGCGGCCTCAATCGCGGAGGTGCGCCGGTTCCTCGAGCGCACCGATCCGGCGTAGATCCGGCTATGTTTGCGCGCAGCCGCAACGGCATCCCCGCCCGGGAGCCGGCGTGACCGAACTTCCTCAGTTATTCTTGCTTGTCTCGACTTCGCCGCGGTCAACACGACGGGAGAATTCCGTCTGGCCGCCCGACGCGAGGATACGCGCCTGCTCGATCCAGTTCTCGCGCTCGACACGGCCCTTGAAATCGAGCTGTGTGCTGACGCTGTCGATGTCGGCTTTGGTCCAGTTGGCGACCTGCTCATAGCTCGTGATGCCCAGAGCGTTGAGACGCTTTTCAATCAACACCCCGATACCGCGAATGCGCTTCAAGTCGTCGACGCGATCGCCGAGGCTTGGCGTTTCACCACGTAGAGCTTGTGAACGTACAGATCTGAGGCCGGCAATATCGGTGCGCGGCGCAGCAGGCTCAACCGTTTTCGCTGCGCGGTTTTCGCGGATCGCGTCCGCCAAGCGGACGGGACGCGGCTCACTCTCAGCAGCAGCGGCGGGACGAACTTCGCCTTCACTGGCGTAGCGCGCCAACACACGGGCCTGTTCAACCCAGTTATCAAGTCCAACACGGCCGGGGCGGTCAAGAACCGCTTCGACGCGCTCGATGTCCGATGAGGTCCAACGCGCGATCTCCGCATAGCGCGTGACGCCAAGATCATTGAGTATTTTTTCGGTGTCCGTGTCGATGCCGATAATACGTGTGAGCCGATCATTCCAGTGCACCAAGGCATTGGCTGCCGCGGCGGCGGTCGCAGCGGCCATGCCGACGGCAGCGGTCGTCGCCGTAACGCGTTGACGGCGGGAATATTCTGTTTCGCTGCCGCGGGCCAGGATCTGTGCCTGCTCGATCCAATTCTCTTGTTCAATCCGGCCCATGACGCCGAGGGACTGACTCATGCGCGTCACGTCCGCTGCGGTCCACGATGCGATATCGGCGAAGTGGAGAATGTTTTGCGCGTTGAGGCGACTTTGCAGGCCGGCGTCGATGCCGCGAATACGCTTCAAGTCGTCCGAGGGAAGCGGAGCTGGCGCCTCAGGTTCCGTCGGCGCGGGCATTGGAGCGGGCGTGGGGGCGACCTGCTGCGGCTCGGCCAGCATAGCAATCGCGACCGGTTCGGCATGAGCCGGTTCAGCATCTGGTTCCGGGTCAGGTTCCGGGTCAGGTTCAGATTGCAGCGCGGTGTCAGGTTCTGGCGCAGGTTCGACGTCGACGAATGTGATGGTGTCGATGGCAGCCATAATTTCCGGTTCGGGAATTGGCTCAGGTTCAAGCTCGGGCTCGATTGACGAGGGACGTTCGGGCCGGTTTGCGGTTTCGGCTGCGACGGCTGCGCGGGCGGCGGCCGCTGCCGCGGCAACGGCGGCGTAGCTGGCCATTTGCGCCGCGCCCATTGGGGGTGGTGGGGGAGGCGGCGGCAGCGGCAGCGGTTCCGAATCCGCCGCGATGGGAGCGGGAGGTTCGGCCGGCGTTGCGGGGGCTGCGGGGATGTCGCGGACCGTGGTCGTTTCAGGCGACGCGACCGGAGCCTTGATGATTTCAATTTCCGCCGTCCGGCTGTCGAACGCGGCCGGAGCTGGCCTCGGCCGGACTTCCACCACCGGCTCGCCCGGCGGAGCCACGGGAACGGGCATCAGAGTCTTGCCCGTCAATGCGGTTTCGAAGCGGGCCTGATCCGCTGGCGGGGCGGCCGGGCGGGGTTGGGTCGGAACATCGAGCGGCGCCGTGACGGCAGCGGCGACGGGCTTGGGCTCGTGCAGTGCACGACGCAGAATGCAGCCCACCATGCAGCCCGCGAGATAAGCAGACAGCAGCAGCAGAAAGATCTGCAAGGCCAGCGTGATCATTGCAACCTACTCCATCGAGCCTCGTTGACGAACGGCATAACCGTCCTAGTCCTCGGGCTCACCGCACGACACCCAACCTGCAAAAACACCGAACGCGAAGGCGCCGGCCACATACCAGATCAGCTTGATCAAGAGATAGTCCATGGTGTGATCCCCCGTCGGCGCCTTTGGCCGCTGCTACTCAGCCATGACCTTGAATTCGATGCGGCGATTCTTTGAGCGGCCTTCCGGCGTTGCATTGTCCGCTATGGGCCGTTCCGCGCCGTAGCCCACTGCCTTCAATCGCGAGGGGTCGACGCCGACGCCGATGAGATAGTCGCTGACGGCTTTGGCGCGGCGTTCCGAGAGCGGGTTGTTGCGCTCGGGAATGCCCTCCGCGTCGGTGTGACCCTCAATGCTGATCTTGAACGCCGGACATTGATTTGCGATTTTGGCCAGCGCGTCGAGTGTCGGCTTGCTGGCGGGTTCGAGCGCTGCATCGGCGCGCTTGAAGTTGATGACGCCGACGGCCATTGCCGCGCTGAGCAGCTTTTCGCATTTGGCAGCTTCCGTTCGCGCGGCTGCCAGGCGCGCGTCCTCGGTGGCCTTTGCGGCAGAAGCTTGGGCGGCGGCGGCGGCTTGCGTCCGTGCATCTTCCTCGACTTTGCGGCGCGCTTCGATCTCAGCAGCAAGGCGCTGCTGCTCCAGCTCCTTGGCTTTGGCTTCGGCGACCAAGCGGGCTTCTTCCTCGGCGCGGCGGCGTTGCTCGGCCTGCTTCTTGCCGGTGCTCGTGACGTCGAGAGCTATTTGGCATCCCTGTCCGGCTGCACCCCTGACCTCGGCAGAAAGTCCCTTAGCCACGTCGTCGTCGTCGGTGACGCCTTTTGCCGTCAGGCTCAAGCCGGATATGGTCAGTTCGCCGGTCGTCATTTGGCCGAGGCCGCTCAGCCCCGCGAGCAGGCAGGCGCGCCAGCCATCCGGCGCACCGGTTTTCACATCGAGACTGTCCTTGACGGACAGATCCGGGAAACGGCCGCGGGTTGCCGTGACGAGAGCAATGCGTTCGTCTTCACTTGGCACGCTTCCAATGAGGTCGATCTGGCCGCGTTCAATACGCGCGGTGGTTGAATAAGGAGGCGGCGCGGCCACGGGCGCCGGTACGGCAACCGGGGGAGGCGGCACCTCTGCTGGCTCGGGGGCGGCGGCCGCCGGCGACGGCGGAGGTGGAGGCTCGGGAGCGGTGATTTTCGTCTCAGCCGTGAGGGGTGGTTTGATGGCTGAAACAAAAGCGCGTTTAACGCTGTCGGCGGTGGCCTTGTCGACAGCCTCACCTTTCAGCTTCGCTGCGGTTCCCGAAAACGCGAACTCGCCCGAGCGTAGCCGACGCAGTTGGTCAAGACCGGCTTTTACAGTAACGGCAAAGCCTCTGGGCGCGCCTTCGGCAACCTCCACCCGATCGACGACGGCCCGATCAGGAAAGAGTGTTCTTGCGGATTGGAAGAGTTGGTCGCGGATCTCCTCCGTAGGTGCGTAGCCTGACAGCGCGATCTGGCTCGGCGTGGCAATGGCGCCCCACACATATGTTTCAATTCGAGGTCCCGAAATCGACTCGCGCGCCAGCGTGATGCCTGACGGCAATGATTTGAGCCGCGAACGAACTGTTTTGAGGCTGCCCCGATCGGCCGCCAGACCGGCAATCGACAATGCGGTACCGGACAACTCAACGCTGCCTTCTTGCAGCGCGGCGAGCTGCTTCAAACCAAAACCGGCACCGTTGATGAAGACATCACGTGGCGGACCGCCGCGAGCGAGCTTCATGCCATCATCGATACGTGCGTTGGGCAGTGCGGCGCGGACGGCCTGCAAAATGGACTTGCGCGCTGGTTCACCGGGAACAAAGCCTGACAAGCGAACGACGCCGGCGGGTTCGAGCTTGGCGGACCAGACGAGCGTTTCGACACTCTTGATCAAATCAGTGCGGGCATCGACCACACGCACGCCCCAAACGCTGCGGACAAGATCTGCAGCTTGCGAAGGTTCGGATTCCTCCGGCGCCAGTCCCGTTAGAATTGCATCGCGGCCTGAGAATGAGGTTGCGGCCCAACCCAGACCCGCACGCTCCAGCGCCTCGGTCGCGCGGGCGCGCAATTCGTTCTCGATTGTGGTTTGATGCAGATGAAGGACGATCCAGCTCAGTGGAGCGATCAGCAGGAGGCCCCAAAGCCACCGCCAAGGATTGCATCTCATAAAATTGGTGCTCCCCAAGTCCTCGACGCGGATCGGCCACTGGCGTCGTCGCCAGTTGCCGCGCGACAGAGCACGACGGCGGGACACCGTTCATTCGAACGCCACGCCTCGTCACTGTGCCGGGCCGGGTCCCCTCCCCCACCGCGGGCGTAGTATAGAGGAGCCGAACTCGGTTTCCAAGCGAGCATGCCCTTTGGGGTTCGCTGTAACTAACTGGTTTTACTATATTAATTCTGACGAATCATTGCGCTGCGGGAGTGCGGTCGGTATGCCACAGATCGCTCGCCCACCACCGCGCTATCGCCAGACGCGGCATTCATTCAGATGTGCTACTTTTTTGACACATGCTGCGGCGTCACGTAGACCACCAGCCATGCGATGCCGCCCGGCACAGGGTGGCCGCGAAGTCCTGAGGCCGGAGACGATGGACGTAAGCTTTCTAGTGGTGGACGATCATCCGCTTTTTCGTGACGCGCTGACGTTGGCCATCAAGGCGAGCTATCCCGATGCCATAATCAAGGAAGCCTCATCCATCGAGGCGGCGAAGGAGACGATCGGGCGGGGCGAACGCTTCGATGTCGTGCTGCTCGACTTGTCGATGCCGGGCGTTTCCGGCTTTGCAGGCTTCCTTGAACTGCGCAGCCTCGAACCCAAGCAACCGATCGTGATCGTTTCGGCGCTCGAAGACAGCCGCATCATCCACGAGGCGGTGACGCTCGGCGCCGCCGGGTTCATCCCGAAGTCAGCGCGCAAGCCCGAACTCGCCGAAGCCATCGAAACGGTGATGCAGGGAAATCTGACGCTGCCCAAATCCTACCAACCGCCGCCGCGCGATGCCGGCGGCACGTCCCAAATCGGCGCGCGCCTGTCGTCCTTGACGCCACAGCAGCTGCGCGTGCTCAACATGCTGCGTCAGGGCCTGCTCAACAAGCAGATCGCGCACGAACTTGGTGTCGGGGAAACGACGGTCAAAGCTCACGTTTCCGAAATCCTGCGCAAGCTCGACGTGGCCTCTCGGACGCAGGCTGTGATCGAGGTGAGCCGCATCGACTTCGATAAACTTGCCAGCAGCACTTGAGCCTCATGTGCCGCCCGCCAGCATGTGGCGCATCAGGGCGCGCAGTTCTGCGGGCTTGACCGGTTTGCGAAGCAATTCAAACCGGCTGGCGATAGCGAGCGAGGCTTGCGTCAACGTGCGGTCGGCGGAAATAACGATCACGGGTATTTCAAGCCCAAGTTTGCGCCGCAGGTCGGACACCACGGCGACGCCCGTTTGGCCGCGGTTGAGATGATAATCGGCCAACACTAAGTCGGGATTGAATGCCGGTTCAGCTTGCAACAATGCTTCGACGTCTTCCGCCGATGCGGCCGTCCGCACCGTGCATCCCCATCGCGTCAGAAGCGCTCGCATCGCTTCGACGACCGTCGGTTCATTCTCAATCACGAGCACTTGTGCGTGGGGCAGCCCGTAATCGGGTCCGACAGACGTTTCTACGATCCGCTGCGGCTCGCGCAGTGTGGCGAACGGTGTCGTCACGCTAAAGCAAGAGCCGCGTCCGACGCCGGAGAACAGTCCCAGTTCATGGCCAAGCGCTTCCGACATGCGCTGCACGATCGACAGTCCGAGGCCAAACCCGCCGACGCGGGACGTTTCGGAGGCGGCGCCGCGTTGGAATTCCTCGAAGATGCGATTGCGTTCGGCTGGCGGGATGCCGGGACCGGTATCCCACACCTCAAGCCGAACGTGCCAGCCGCGGCGGCGGGCCAGCAGCCGGATACGACCGCGGTCTGTGTAGTGAACGGCGTTGGCGACCAGGTTCTGCACAATCCGGCGCAGCATCAGCGGATCGGAACGAACCATCATGCGGGTCGGCCGGTGACCAAGGCTCAGGTTCTTGGCCCTGGCGATCGGGGCAAGATCGCCAACGACGTCACCGAACAGCCGATCGATATCGATCAAGCGGATCTGCGGTTCGGTAACGCCGGCCTCAAGCTTCGACAGATCGAGGATCGTCTTCAAGAGTTCCTCAATGGACGACAGGGCGTGGTCGACCTGGCCGCCGAGGCGCTGCTGCTCGCCGTCGCCTTCACCATCGAGCATGGCCGAGAGGGTCAGCCGCGCGGCGTGCAGCGGCTGCAACAGATCATGGCCGACGGCGGTGAAAAATCGCGTCTTGAACCGGTTGGCCCGTTCGGCCGTGTCTCGCGCGATCATCAATTCACTGTTGGCCTGCTCCAGGCGATCGAGGGCTGATTTCAGCTGATCGGTACGGATGCGAACCTGACCTTCGAGACCGATTGCAGTTTGGAAGAGCGAATAGGCATTCGCCTGCTGATCCATGGAGCGTTCAACGCGCTGCATCAGAGCCGCATTGATGCGAGCGAGCTTTTCCACGCGCCGTTCTAGTTCGGAACCTGGTCCGTCGTGACGCGGTGGAATGGGATAGCTGACCTCTTCGCTTTTCATTTCGGGCTGCTCAAAACTTTGCCAAAGGCGATGCCGGTCAACGTTTGATTTAAGTGCATGGCATTGAATTGCTCGCCGTAGGTATGGAAGCCGACGATGCCATAGCGCCGATACAGGTCTTCCATCTGATGTCGGATCTGCCGGTTTTCCGCATCCAGCCGCCGCAGAACGCAATCAAATCCGATTACCAGATCGATACCGCCGATCTCGTTGCCGATCTCATCGAGAGCTTCTTGTGTTGCACGCAGCATATCTTGTGGACGTGCTACCGTGAATACGAGGCCCTCGTCGATGGCACAAAAGAACGAGAGCGAACCGTCTTCATTCATGTTGCGGATCGAGCGGCAATAATAATTGCCGCCGACTTTGACGACGAGCGGATAGGACGCGAAACTGAAGGGCCCCAGATCGTCGGGCAGCAGGCCAATGGCGGACGCATACTCGCGGGCCGCCGGCTCGGCGTTCAGTTCCTTGACGATACGTCGCTCGGTATCGGCGGCCGTGACCACAAGCTTGATCGGCGTCGGTTCGAAATTCTGCGTCTTGAACACGCGAAATGGCACCGCCGTTTCGACGAGGATGAGGACAGCGGCGTCGGTCGCAACGCGGCCATCGTGGGCCACGACGGCGCCGCGGAACGTCAGCCCGTCACCGGCCGATCCGCCAATCAAAGGGACGTGTTCGATCGCCCAGTGTACGGCGGCGACGAGCGTTTCTTCCGTGTTGGAAGTCCCGTCGACGAGGATCATTGCAAAGGCCGGTTTGCGGCGGCCTTCGGCATCAGTGCCGAGGCGGCTCCTCAGGCGAGCGGCCAACTCTGTTGCGCGTTCGACGCCGAATTCAGAGACGTTCTCGACGATGCCCGAATAAATCGTGAAGCCGACATTGGGAAACGCGATCAGAAGAATGCCTTCGTCCACCATTCCTCCGGGCGTGATGGCACCGGCGGTCGAGCATCCCGAAATCGGGCTACCGGGAAAGGCGGCCACGAGCGCGCCAACGAGCGCTTCGGCATCGTAGTCGGCGGAGAAGTACGCGATGATGTGTTGGAAGACGCCGGGACCCATCCCCGACTTCAATTGAGCGATGGCCTCGACGAGGTTTGCGCTCGCCGTCGCGGCGCAGCGCAGGCCACTTGCACTGGCAAACGAAGATGCCCTCGACACGATCAATTCTCCCGTATCGTCCCGCTCTGGTGTCGGGCTGAGCGTTGTTTGTTGCCATAGTCGCCGTCCGGTCGCAAACGGCGGGCGGACTTATGATTTCTAGTTGTTGTTTCGCATACTGCGCCGGCCAGAGCGGCTAGCTCACGCCCATTACAATTTTAGTATAATCGAAGTTGTCCAGACCTTACCGGTTCATTGCCTTAAACTGACCGCTGGAACGTCTTCTTAACGGCTTGGCTCTAGCCTAGGTCCGGTGCAGGGTCATTCGTGCGAGTACAGTCATGCGTGTTGATTGTCTGGCGGCAGCGCTTCTCATCCTTGGAGCCGGTGTTGGCGCGACGGCCATCGATGCTCACGAGACCGACCCGCTTCAGCCCGAACACTATTGCCAACTGTTTTCAAAGGTTCGGGATAACCTGTCGGGAACCGTCGGCGCCAAGGTCGACCCTCTGACGCGCTTTTCCGGTATCGAAGTGATGTGCGATCAGAAGGCGATGGTCTTCCGGCAGCAGATTGAACTTCGCAGCCGCGACGTGGACAAGAGCTGGGTTGCCCAGCGCTCTCTGCACTGGTCGAAAACATACCGCACTCGGCATCCGGCATTCGCGCAAGCCATCCGCAACGGGTGGACGATTTCAACGGTGCTGTCGCTGAGCGATGGCCAGTCGCTGCACATCGTTGCCGCCTGTCACGATGCGGACGCCTGAGGGAACCTGTCCCACTCCGGGGTACCACTGAACCTTTCCGACAGAAAATCGATAAAGACACGCGTCTTCGTGGCCAGGTATCTGTTGGGCGCATAAAGCGCATAGACGCCAAGCGGTGGTGGTTCGTTGGCAGCCAGGACCAGTTTCAGGCGGCCGGCTGCGATGTCACCGCCAATGAGAAACGTCGGCAGATTGACGATGCCGTGCCCAGCCAGAGCCGCGGCCCGCAGAACATCGCCGTTGTTGGAACACAAGCTTGCCTGGACGGGTGTGGTGATCGCCTTGCCCGCCGCCTGCAAGTGCCACTTCGGTAGCGCGGAGGTGTGGCCGTACACAAGGCAGCGATGCCGCGCCAGTTCGTCGGGGCGGGTCGGCGTGCCGTGGCGATCGAGATATGCGGGCGATGCGGCCAAGACGATCCGCGCGGACGCAAGCCGGCGCGATATCAGGCTTGAATCGCTCAACACCCCGACCCGTACCGTCACGTCAACGCCTTCTTCGATCGGATCGATGAACCGGTCGGTCAGCGACAACTCCATCCTGAGATCTGGGTAGGCGGCCATGAATTCAGCCACCGCGGAGCCAAGGTAGAGAGCGCCGAATGACATCGGCGCATTGATGCGCAACAGTCCCTTGGGTTCATGATGGAGGCGGGAAATCTGCAGTTCGGTTTCCTCGATCCGCGCGAGAACGTCGAGGCAGCGTTCATAGTAGGCCAGTCCGGCTTCTGTCGGCCCGACGCGACGGGTCGTGCGGTCCAGTAAACGCGCCCCTAATTGATGCTCCAGTTCCATCACGGCCTTGCTCACCGCAGACCTCGTGACACCGAGGACGCGGGCGGCTTCCGCATAGCTTCCCAGCGCCACGACCTTGGCGAACGCCCGCATGGCTTCCAGTTTGTCCACGTCCCATTGTATCCAATTTGGATGCAGTTTGAGTTGTTTATAACATATTGTATCAAATCTTGACCATTGCTATCTCAACTCCATAGACAGGCCGGTTCTCCGGCCCATCAATTGAACTGGAGTTCAACATGGCAACCTCACTCTCACTTAAGGGTCACACGCCCAACACCCAGGGCATACGTATTCGACGGTCAGCCGAGCGCGGCCGGGCGAATTTCGGCTGGCTCGATAGCCGGCACACCTTCTCGTTCGGGCAGTATTATGATCCCGAGCACATCGGTTTTGGTCCGCTTCGCGTCATCAATGAGGACCGCGTTGCCGGTGGCGGCGGCTTCCCGACGCATCCTCACGGCGACATGGAAATCCTCTCTTACGTCCTCGAAGGCGCGCTGGAACATAAAGACAGCATCGGCACGGGATCGGTTATCCGTCCTGGCGATTTGCAGCGCATGTCGGCTGGCACCGGGATCCGGCACAGCGAGTCAAATGCTTCAACGACGGAGCCCGTGCATTTCCTGCAGATATGGATCGTGCCCGAGAAGAAGGGCATTGCGCCCGGCTATGAGCAGAAATCCTTCACGGTCGAGGAAAAGCGGAACGTGCTGCGTCTCATCGGTTCGCGCGACGGTCGCGATGGTTCGATTTTAGTCCATCAGGACGTCGATCTCTTTGTGACGCTCCTCAGCGATGGCGCGACAGTCGCTCACACACTAAAGCCCGGCCGCAAGGCGTGGGTTCAGGTTGTGCGCGGCAGCCCTGTGACCTTGAATGGAGAAACGCTCGCGGCCGGAGACGGCGCGGCCATTGAGGGATTACGCGATCTGGTTCTGGCTGGAACATCAGAGTCTGAGGTGCTGGTGTTCGACATGATTGGGTAGTTCTGACTGCGCCAACCGACAGGCGCTTGATTGCGCCAACCGACAGGCGCTTGATGGCGCCAACCGACACGCCTCCGGCGAGCCGGCCGGTTGGCGCAGAGAAGTTCGATCACTTCGGCAGTTGCATGCCTCGGCCATCTGGAGTCGTGTCTTCGACGGCGCCAACCGTCGATGCCGGCCAATGGGCCTGAATGATCTCCATCATCCCTTTGCCGTGGGGTCCGGCGAAATCCGTTCCCAATTCGGTCAGAGCGTTCAACCAACTCACCGGCACGGCGCCAGCTTGGATGAGCCTTTGAATCGCAGCGTCCTCGGCCAATTTATTGTTGGTGCTGGATGCGTCAACGATCACGAAGACGTTGTATCCGTTGCGCAGGAGGTCGAGCGATGTATGCAGGGTGCAGTTATCGATCGATATCCCGCCGATAACAACGTTCTTGCGCCCGGTTGCTTTGAGCCAGCTTGCAAAGTCCGCAGTGTAGGCCGTCGGCGTGGATCGCGGTGCGAAAGTCTTGCCGCCCTCCCCAACAAGCTTTTTAATCTCGGGCAAAAACGTGCCGTAGTAGTTATTTTCCTCACCAACTACAGCTGTCGGCATCTTGAATAATGTGCTGAACTTCGCAAACGCCGCGATGTTGTTGCGATACTGCTTGGCCGGTATCGTCGTCATGAGATTATCGAGACCAGTGACGTAATCGACGTACACCAGAACGGCATTGCTCGTGGAAAATCCGGTTAGCGCGGGACCCGTATTTGCGGTCTGAGCCTGGACGCTTGGCGAACCCCATGCCGTCATGGTCAATGCGGCAACCGCAGCTAAGACCGTCCGCCTCACTGGCCAGCCGATCGAGGATGTCAACGACGTGACCGGAACGCGGCTAGGTCGGCTTGCTTCAGCACAAAATGAATTCATGAACTGCTCCATTGTCGAACGGCTTACCCGATGACAGCGCTCAGGTGGGGTGCCCAACCACAGTGCGGAAGTGGTAGAGAATGGGATCGAGCATCTCATTTTCGGAACACAAGATGGACGCTGGCGACCTTCTGCTGCTGGACGCAATCATTCGAGAGGGAAGTATTACGGGGGCGGCGAAAAAGCTGGGAGAACCCAAAGCAACGATCAGTCGGCGTTTGCAACGTTTAGAAAAGGCGGCGGGCGCACCGCTTTTCGATCGTACATCGCGCGGTTTGCGGCAGACCCCTTTAGCTGAGGGGCTTTCCGGCCCCGCCGCAGCCATTCGCGAGGCTCTAGCGGGTGCTCAATCACTTGCGGATGCGACGCGGTGTGGAGATGGCGGCCGCCTTAAAATCGCCTCGCCATTTCTATTCGGGCGGCTGGTGCTTGCACCCGTTGTCGGCAAGTTCACAGCAGGTCATGAGAAACTAAATGTCACCCTGAAGTTTGGCAACGAACGCGTAAATCCACTTCGCGACGAGTTCGACCTTGCGATCCAAGTCGGCGAGCCGGAGGCTTCTTACCTCGTTTGCACCAAACTCGCGTCGGCAAACCTAAAGCTATACGCCGCGCCAGAGGTTGCCAAGCTCATCGGGCAGGTGAGCGATCTGGAAAAACACCCGTTTATCAAGACTTCGAATGAAGCCACAGACGAGTTGAACCTTCGATTGACGGATGTTCGTTGCTCTTGGGACCTTCGCTTGCGCGTCTTGTGTACTGTGAATGATCCTGAAGCTGCCTGCTATATCGCATCGAGAGGAACAGCAATCGCAGCCTTGCCCGAATTTCTAGCAAATTGCTTCGTGGCTAGAGGCGAGTTGATGCCTATTTTGCCGAACGTTGATGCGGGCAATGTTTTGATTTTCGCAGTGGCCCCACCCGGCCGGCTTTCGATCCCACTCGTGCGCATGTTCCTGGCGGCATTAAAAAAAGAGATCGCAGACATGCGTTTTGCGAAGGCAGTTGCCTAAGCCGGGGGTTGATTGCACCGCCCGGCGAGCGAGCCGGCCAGTTGGCGCGGAAGTCTTGATGGCGCCAACCGACAGGCTTTTGATGGCGCCAACCGACACGCTTGCGGCGAGCCGGCCGGTTGGCGCGGAGGTTTTGATTGCGCCAACCGACAGGCGCTTGATGGCGCCAACCGACACGCCTCCGGCGAGCCGGCCGGTTGGCGCGGGAGAGTGGAAGACTTGTGTGGACAATATGAACTCTTGGTGACGATGGTGCGGACACCGGTTGCTTAATTTATTAGCATTCAATCGTCGCAAGGTGAGAGGGTGCCATGCAACGACGCGGAGCCGAGTTCGAAGCTCACGATCTCGGCCAACTCAACGCGCAGGCCGTAAGGATCGTGCATCGCGTCGCTGTTTGGGCTGACGCTCGTGCCATTCTGTCCGATGTGGCACTCTATGGTGAGTGCCTGTTCGATGGCACATCCAGCTCGCCTCTCAACCTTGCCGTCCGCTACGATCAAAGCCAGATGAATGAAGGTTTTGACGATTGGATCGAGCAGCTGCGCACTGATTTTGCCGGCTTACGGACATCGGTCGGACAGCCGCTTAATGTTTTGACCCCGGACAACGGCGCAGCCTGGATTGCGGTTGTCGACGGCATCGAACTGACCTCCACCCGGGATGGCAAGGTCCGCCTGATTTCAGGGAAGGCCGTCGCACCAGGTCAGGTTCGCGCTGACTTGCAAAACCGGTGGTCATGGATGCCGCGGAAACCAACCTTCGCAGCTCATGCGTATCTGCAACGTCGTCCATTGGCGCCACGCGCCGCGCGCTAACCAATCAGCCGATAAGAGCGGACAATCCAAGTCGCGACCCACAGCGAGCGGCGCTGCACATCGCCGTGAACGACGCCCTCAACCCAATGTCATCAGCTCCGACGGCTAGTACTTTAGTCTAGTTTCCGGGCGCGATGTCGTTTCTGAAAACGCACAACCCGCGAGCCACATGACCGTAATAGTCAACATGAGACTTGCAGGACCGGAATTTGCTGCACGCACGTGCAGCAATTGCCAACACATTGTACTTTCGATGAAGAGTTGCGAAACGCTGGACAGTGCCCGCCCGGAACTGATTTGTGCCGCTGATATAGCTCAGTCAACGCGCTGGAAAATCTTATCGCCGCCCACCACGATTTGGGCTTCATGGTCGTCAATTGCCATCACCGCAGCACGGGGGTGACCGGCCCGACGATCATTTCGTTGTATCGCGCGCCGCGGACCTTGCTCATAATCAAATGGTCGAAGGATTTTCCGGAGTGTGTGGATGGGTATGGCCGGCAAATTCGCAGATGGAGTGCAGCGGCGGAACGCGACGACGGATGGCTCGCTATCAGCTCCCGGCGATGCTCCCCTAAGTGGCCGGCGAACGGGTGCGAACACACCGCTTGGTCAATCGGATCAGGTGGCGGAGTCGATTGTCGCATCGGGACCGGCCGGCAAGCTGGCACTTCATATCAAGAACCGGCCAGCTCTCGCACAGCTGATCGAGACGAATATCATTCCGCGACTTATCAGCGAACATAGCGAACACGAATGTGCGATCTCGCCAGATCACGCGCTCGATCATGAGGTCGAGGGCTTCACGGATGCGACACTCGCCGAGCAGGCCAGCGTCGCGATGGATTACTTTGCCGACCTCGTTCACCGCGGTTTTCTCCTCGACGCCTTGTTTGAACGCCTCGTCGTGCCGGCCGCCCTACGCTTGGGCGAAATGTGGGAGCGCGACGCGCGCGATTTCCTCGACGTGTCCCGCGGCATGGATCACATCCAGCAGATCATCCTGGCGCATTCTTCCGTGTTCTGTACCGACGGTAAAGTTTCCGGGGACCCACGGCGCATCCTTCTCGTGACCCTGCCGCAGGAACGGCATCGGCTTGGGCTGTGTCTGGTGCGGGCGCAATTCTGGCGCGAGGGGTGGGATGTTTGCTGTGGCGAACTGCAATTCATCAACGATTTGGAATCGCTGGTTCGTGCAACGCGCTTCGATGCGATTGGTCTGTCGGCCGGGCGTGTGGGTGATGCGCAGATGCTGGCGCACAGTCTGGCGCGGGTCAGGAAGGCCTGGCTCAACCGCGGCCTGCTGATCATTGCGGGCGGCCTCGCCTTCGAAAGAGACGACGGGTTGAGGACAGCCATCGGCGTCGATGCTGTTGCCGCGTCCGCTCGAGACGGCGTTGTGACGTTGCGCCGGATCCTCGACCAGCGCGCCAACGGAACGGCCTAGCTGCCCGTTTACTGCCTTCTACGCTTCGTGCAATCCGGGTGCTTCGTGGCCGGTGCGCGCGACGTATTCGGTGTAGCCTCCGCCGTAGCTATGAACGCCGTCGGGCGTCAGTTCCAGAACGCGGTTCGACAGCGCTGCGAGAAAGCGGCGGTCATGCGAAACAAACAGCATCGCGCCGTCGTAAGCCGCCAGCGCCGTGATCAACATTTCCTTCGTCGCCAGATCAAGGTGGTTGGTTGGCTCGTCAAGGACGAGGAAGTTGGGCGGGTCAAACAGGATCTGGGCCATCACCAGCCGGGCCTTTTCGCCGCCTGACAGGACGCGGCACTTTTTTTCCACGTCATCGCCCGAGAAGCCAAAGCAGCCGGCAAGCGTGCGCAGACCGCCCTGATTGGCGTGCGGGAAACGATCTTCCAAGGATTCGAAAACAGTGCGCTCGCCGTCCAGGACTTCCATCGCATGCTGGGCGAAGTAGCCCATCTTGACGCTGGCTCCGAGCGCCACGGCACCGTGGTCCGGCTCGGTCGCGCGGGTGATGAGTTTCAGTAGCGTCGATTTGCCAGCGCCATTCACACCCATCACGCACCAGCGCTCCCGGCGCCTGATTTGAAAATCGAGGTCCTCATAGATCGTGCGCGCGCCGTAACGCTTGGAGACTTTCTTCAGTGTCGCCACATCCTCGCCCGAACGCGGGGCGGCGGGAATATCAAAGACCACGGTCTGGCGGCGTTTGGGTGGTTCGACGCGTTCGATTTTTTCCAGGCTTTTTACCCGGCTCTGCACCTGGGCCGCATGCGAGGCACGCGCCTTGAAGCGCTCGATGAAGCGCATCTCTTTGGCCAGCATCGCCTGCTGGCGCTCGAACTGCGCCTGCTGCTGGCGTTCGCCGATTTGGCGCTGCTCGACATAAAACTCGTAATTGCCGGAATAGGCGATCAGCCCGCCCGCATCGATTTCAATGATCTTCTTCACGATGCGGTCCATGAACTCGCGATCGTGCGACGTCATCATAAGCGCGCCATCGTAACTCTTCAAAAAGGTCTCCAGCCAGATCAGACTTTCCAGGTCCAAGTGGTTGCTGGGCTCATCGAGGAGCATGACATCCGGGCGCATCAGCAGTATTCGGGCCAGCGCCACCCGCATTTTCCAGCCGCCCGAAAGCGCTCCGACATCGCCGTCCATCATCTCCGGCGAGAAGCTCAAGCCAGCGAGGACTTCGCGCGCCTTGCCATCGAGCGCATAGCCGCCAAGATCTTCGAACTGGGCTTGCAATTCTCCGTAACGCTCGATGATGGCATCCATCTCAGCGGCGCGAGCCGGATCGGCCATCGCCGCCTCGAGGTCGGCTAGTTCGGCCGCGATTTCGCTGACGGGGCCGGCGCCGTCCATGACTTCGGCGACCGCGCTGCGGCCCGACATATCCCCGACGTCTTGGCTAAAGTAGCCAATCGTAATCCCGCGATCGGTGGACACCTGGCCTTCATCGGGCTGATCCTCGCCGGCGATCAAGCGGAACAGCGTCGTCTTGCCAGCCCCGTTGGGACCGACGAGCCCGACCTTCTCGCCGCGATTGAGCACGGCGGAGGCTTCGATGAAAACGATCTGGTGGCCGTTTTGCTTGCTGATGTTGTCGAGGCGGATCATGCGTGTGCGGCCCTGGCGAAGAGTGGCGCTCTTATGCCTGCCTGGCGGGCGGGACGGAAGAGCCTGCGGCGAGAGGAGCATCGCGAAGGGCTGCGGAAAGCGATTGTGAGCGTTGCATAAACCGCGGCAGGGTTGGGAGGAACGCGGCCCAACAGCCGTTGGCGACGGCGCGCGTCGACAGCTTGCCCGCCGGGGGGTCTCCTGCTATATGGCGCGGGCCGGCGGTCTTGGGGGATCGTCTAATGGTAGGACTGCAGACTCTGACTCTGCCTGTCTAGGTTCGAATCCTAGTCCCCCAGCCACTGACTAACACATTGATATCGCTTCATATTTTTACATTTCCGCAGTCGGAAAGTCGCCGCGATTTCCGTGGCTTGGCGACATGCATTTTGAGGGTAGGCGCGTCCAGCGGCGTCTCTCGGTGACGTTCCCCGGCTCATCGACGTTTTATCTCTGAGGGCCGTTTTCGGCCGGTCAGACTCGCATCGTTTTCGTGGCTTTCGGGGTGCTACCGCGCCTCGAAACCGAGGACTGTCCGCTGGAGCTGCCAGTCGTGCGGGAGATCTTTGCATGAAGAGAGAAGGCCGGCCGGCGTCAGCCCCTCGGCGGGCCGCCCGAGAACGAGGGCGCGGACGATATCCGGCGCCAGATATGTCAGCCGCATCTGCGCCGACAGGATGTCTCGCTTGATACCGAGCCGTTGCGCCATCGCATCGATGGTCTCGTCACGTCCGGACATCAGGGCATCGCGGGTCGCGTGCGCGTCGCGCAGCAGGGCGATCATCTGCCCGTCGGGTTTCTCGGCCACGCCTCCCCCGACGACCAGTCGGATGCCCTTCCCGGCACGGCGCAGCTTGGCGTCGATGGTCAGCTCGATGGCGCCGGGCTGGCGAGCTTCTGGAAGATTGCATTCCTCGCCCAGAAGAATCGTCGCGACCTCCGTCGGCTTGAGCGACGCAACAACCCTCTCGTCGTCTACCGTGATGGTCTCGACGACTGTGCGAACAAGTTCCCGAAGCTTTATCGGCGGCAGGCTCTCCCAGCCTTTGACGAGCTGGCTCGCCGTCGCCATGGCCGACCGGACGGCCGAAGCATCGAGGTCGAAGTGCGACAGCGCTTCTCCGAGGGCACTTTCGGACGCGAGAAATGCGCGGAGCCGATCGAGGACCAGCACCTCGATATCGCCCGCTGGGATGCGCCAGCCCTTGGCATGGTCGGAGCGAATGCCGGATATGAGCTGCGTCGAGACGTAGTACCGGTAGCGGCGGCCCTTCTTCACCGCGTGCGTCGGCGTCATGCGCTGTCCGTCTCCGTCCACAAGCAATCCGGCGAGCGGGCTCGGCGCCTCCGCGGTCTCACCGAGCGCCCGGGCGTGTCGATTGGTGGCCAGCTTCACTTGAACGCGCTGCCAGAGTTCGGCATCGATGATCGCGTCGTGTTGGCCGGGATAGACCTTGCCTTGGTGCCCGATCTCGCCGCGGTAGATCGGATTCTGCAGCAGAGTATAGAGTGCGCCGCGAGAGAAGCGGTTGCCACCTGCCAGGACGCCGCCGGCCCCCTCTCTGCGCTTGCTGACGACGCCGAGCCGGTCGAGTTCGCGCCCGAGAAGTCTTACCGATCCCAGCTCCGCATAGCGGTGGAAGATCATGCACACCGTCTCGGCCTCGGCGTCGTTGACGATCAGCTTTCGCTCGCGGACGTCGTAGCCGAGCGGGACGTTGCCGCCCATCCACATGCCTTTGGCCTTCGACGCCGCAATCTTGTCGCGGATGCGCTCACCTGCAATCTCACGCTCGAACTGAGCGAACGAGAGCAGCATGTTGAGCGTCAGCCGGCCCATCGAGGTCGTGGTGTTGAACTGCTGCGTCACCGAGACGAACGAGGCGCCGTGCGCGTCGAGCACGTCGACGATCTTGGCGAAATCCGCCAGCGAGCGAGTCAGTCGGTCCACCTTGTAGACGACCACGATCTGCACCTTGCCGGACTTGATGTCGGCGAGCAGCCGCAATAAAGCCGGCCTCTCCATCGTCCCACCTGAGAGGCCGCCGTCGTCATAGAGATCCGGAAGGGGCACCCAGCCGGCATGCTTCTGGCTGAGGATGTAGGCAGCGCAGGCCTCCCGCTGCGCGTCGAGCGAGTTGAATTCCTTCTCAAGCCCCTCGTCGGAGGACTTGCGGGTGTAGATCGCGCAGCCGAGCCGCTTCATTGGAGATGCCCCTCGAGAATGCTGAGGCGTCTCTGGATGCGGTGCATCGTTGTCGAGAGGCGCTTGAATCGACGGCGCCCCTCATCAAGGTTATTGACGCCCTGGCCGGTAGACGCAGCGAGCGCGGCGTCCTCGAGCAGACCGGTTAGATCAGCGAACGCGCGTCGCGCGGCATCCAGATCGGCGTCAGCCATCGCCGCTCCCCTTTTTCGAGGTCAAGCCGAAGAACCGCGGGCCGGACCAATGCGCGCCGGTGATTTCGCGTGCGACAATCGAGAGCGACCGATAGTGCTGGCCGCGCCACTCGACGCCGTCCGCGTGAACGAGAACCGTGTGCGTGTCTCCGTTCCATTCGCGCACCAGGCGCGTTCCCGGCTTCACGGCGGTGCGTGGTGCAACTCTCCTATTCTCGGGCGAGGATGCTTCAGGCTCGGTGCAGGTCAGCTTTCGCAGAATTGATCTGGAGAGGCCGCCGAAGGCCCTCTCCTGGATTTTGTAGGTGATGCCACGCAACAGGAGCTCGCGAGAGAGGCTCTTGGGCGGCTGCATTTGATGCAGCAGCCGCCATTCGCCTCGCAGTTCGAAGTTGCTGAGGGCTTCGAGCCGCACCAACTCGGCCGCGATGTCGATCGAGGCTTGCGCCATGTCAGCGACCGCGCTTCGCATCGATCCGATAGCGACGCAGCTCGCCCTCGGTCTTCGACGAGGTGAGCGTGAAGCCGAGCTTCTTTTTGACCGTTCCCGCGAGAAAGCCTCGCACGCTGTGCTGCTGCCAATCGGTTGCCGCCATCATCTCCGAGATGGTGGCGCCGTCGCGCCGGTTCAGAAGCGAGAGGACCCGATCGTGCTTCGTGATGCGCTCGCCTTGAAGCTCGCTACTACTATCCGCCTTGTTAGGGGCAGAGCCGGCGGGCTTGGTCTTCTTGCCCTTGGCAGACGTCGCCGGCTTGGTTCTCTTGGCCGGGCTCGCGTGGCGGGTTTCAATCGTGGTCATAGTGGGCTCCTAGGGTTCAAGGAGCGCCACATCGGCGCTCCCACCACCCAAAGCCCCGCAAGTCGCGAGGCGAGCCCAGAGAATCTGGCGGCTGGCCAGCCGCCGCCTGTGCCACCACCAATGCGTCCTTTGCCGGAGAAGTCGAGGCCTGATTTCGCTGTAGGATGCGAGAAGTGCCGCACAATCACTCAATGGTGATACGGGCGACGCTCTCCGCATGCGCGACGAGATTGACGCGCCGGAGATCTCCAATGCCCTTCCACTGACCGTCCAGAAGGCCTTTGCCTGCAACCACGATGGCAAGACACTGGGCGCGGCTTAGTGCAACATTCAGGCGATTGGGATTGAACAGAAACTCAGTCCCGCGTGGCGCTTCGTCGCCGCGCGACGTGGTCATCGAGACGATAACCGCCAACGCTTCCTGACCCTGAAATTTGTCAACAGTACCGACGCGCACGCCGCTCGGCAGGCGCTGGCGCAGGAGGTTCACCTGCATATTGTAGGGCGCTACGACAAGTATGTCATCGATCGTCAGTTTTCTGACCGTGCCATCCTCAAGCTGCGCATTTTGCTTCAGCAGACTATCGATGATTCCGACGATTGCGTCCGCTTCCCTCGAGTTGCTTTGCGTAAATCCTTCATGTTCCAGCTTAAGCATCGCGAGGCCAGCCGATGCCAGTGCCGGGTAGGCACCGGCAGCAAGTATCAGCGATCGTTTCGCCGTGTGAGGCCGGTTCGTGAGCCGCCCGTCATAGATCGCGTCCGAAATGAAGCGGCATAGGCTTGGATGCATCCGCCATGACTCGTTGAGCAGAATGCCATGCTCCGGCTGGACCGTAGCCCGGCCCTGCAACCGATATTCAAGCGATGAGAGACCCGTCTCGCCGGGATGCACGCCCTGAACCGGCTGCGGCAACTGCATCTGGTCACCGACAAGAATGATGTTTTTGGCTGATCCGGCCACTGCAACGAGATTGCCTAGCGCCACCTGTCCCGCCTCATCGACGATGAGAAAGTCAAACGCATTTTGTTGGTCATCGCGGCAGAAATGAAACGTCGTGCCACCGACGAGGCGATGCGTCCTCGCGACATCCTCCGAGCGATACACGGTCGAGATATGTGCGCTCGCAAATTCGGTTTCGGCATTGTCCTTCGTCGCCTTCTTTGCACCGGTAAAGTGCAAGCCGCTCTTGGCAGCGTGCTTCTCCACTTCCTCGAGCACCTTGTGCACCACCTTGTGGGAATTGGACGTAACGCCGACGCGGTAGCCCTTGTGCAGAAGCACCACGATCGTTGCCGCGATCGTGTAGGTCTTGCCAGTGCCCGGTGGGCCCTGAACGAAGAGAGCACTATGGTCGAGATCAAGCGCCGCGCGGACGGTCCCCGCCACAAGATCCTCGCCCTGATTCAAGACCGGCTCACCAGATGCGCGTCCCTTCAACCGCGGCGGGCGACGCATCAGGATGTCCATCAGAGCCCGGTCGCCGCGTAGATCGCCGCCATCAAAACGCTCGGCGAACTTCATCACAGCGACAGGCAGGCCTTGCTGATCGATTGGCGCCGGAATTAATCCGAAGCGGTCCGGCAAAGGCGGTGCGCCCGAGCCACGCCGGAGAACCACGTGTCCGTCTTCCGGATCGATTTCGACGACCACACCGGCTGGCGCCCGGGTTGCGGCAATCTTCGGACGGTCACCGATCTTCAACTTGGTGTCCTGCGGCCCGAACCGGTACGTCGTATCCAGCGAGCGCTTGACCGGAATTGGGGCGACTTTGCTGTCGCGCGCAACGCCTCCAATGCACTCGGCATCGTCGGTCAGTTCCTCGTCCGACCAGGCCTGCCGCTCGAAGACCGCCCACCAACCGGGCTTTTGCGCCCGCTGATGAAACCATAGAAGCTCCGCAACGAGATCGCGTACCTGCGCATCGCCTTGAGAAGACGATCGCACGCGCCGTGCCAGATCAATCTTCCGCGCCTGTAGGGCCTCTCTTTCTGCGCTCCGGATGGCTTTGCCGTCATCGTCGTCCTCATCCGCGATGCTAAACACAGTACCCGCCGGCCGCATCTTCTCGAGCCAGCTATGCATGTGGGCCGTCGAGACGCAGTCATGCTTGTTGTAGGCCGCGATTGAATCGAGAATGGCTTCCTCGTGGCTTACGCACCAGCGTTCGTACTCGACAATACTGTCAGCGGCCGTCGTCACCTCGCCGCCGCGCGTGTCCCAGTAGATCTTCTCGAGATCCTTCAGTGAATAGCCTTCCGTCGAGGCGCGCAGGCCCTGTCGAACGACGCGGTAGAGATCGACGAAGCGACGGTCACGCAGCATCTGGTCAAGCTCGGCCTCCATGGTGGCGTGACGCATCGCGAGGCGCTTCAACGCCGCCGGCTCATACTGGGCGTAATGATAGACGTGTGCCGCGGGATGCCGCGCAAAGTGGTCCGCGAACAACTGCATCAGCTGCTCGAACGCTTCTTTCTCCTGCTGCCGGTCATGTGCCCAGATCGGCACGAATGCGTCCGTGCCGGCTTCACCGAGATTGCCCCATATGCCGAACAGGTACTCGAGGCCGCCATCAAAGAGCGGATCACCTTCCATGTCGAAGTAGAGGTCACCATGGGCGGGTGGCGGCAGCAGCCCGAAGCCCCTGCCTTTCGCAATCGGTAACAGTTCGGTTGCGTGGACGCCCTTCTCGCGCGCCGACAATTGCATGCGAGCCTGCGCCGCGAGTCTGGCCAGCGGCTCGCTGCCGATACCGTCGATCTTTGCCTTGGCTGGCAATTTGGCCAAGCCGGCGAGCGTTGTGATGCCGCCCGCTTCGAGTTTGACGAGTTGTGCGCCGCTCAGCCCTGCAACGAAGAACGGACTATCGGCGTCACGCCATTCCTGCTCGCATTTTCCCTTAAAGTCACACTGGCTGCAGGCGGCGCACGGTAGTGGGCGGGTGTTTCGCGCTGCATCGGCCACGAACGCTTCGAAGCCGCGCATGAACCGCATCAGGATGGCATGTGTGGACCTGAGATCGAAGGTTTCCGGGGCGGCGCCGGCGACATGGATCTTGCCGCCGCCAACCGGCGATCCGGCAAGTTCCTGCAAGAGCTCTGCATACACACCGAGCTGCAGCAAATGCTCAGCCTCAGCCTTGCGCGCCAGTTTCGCATCTTCGGGCTCGTAGGAGACGCCGCCGTCCGATGATGTCGCCTTTCGCACAAGAAAATCCGGGAAACCGATCCAGCGGCTGTTCGAGAATGCGCCCTGATAGATAAGTGGCGCTCCCTCCTTGATGGCTTGCAGCGTCGCCGCTTGTCGGTCCTCAAGCCTCCCCTTGTCGGGAATGCGCACCGCCGGTCCGTATTGCCGCTCGAGTTTGGCGAGTACCAAGGCTTCGTGTGCGAACCCTTTAGCCCGCACCAATTCCAGGGTTGCATCTGTTTCTTCATCCGGCTTGGCGTCCGATAGCCAGAGCGCCGACTGATGTGCACAGCCGAGATAGTCGTTAAGGCGGGAGGCGGAGAGGATTTTGGTCATTTGATGACCATCGCAAACGCATACGTCAGAAACGGTCGTACCCTACGCATGTCAGTGTCGTCGGCGGAGCCACCGGCGTCTCGTGGAAGGTGAGCGCCTTGGCCAACTCGAACGTTAATTTCTCCCGAAGCGATGTTGGCTGGATAACCTGAATCTTGTTCTCCCAGGTGAACAGATGCCAGGCCAATTCCAGCATTCCGCTGGCGCGGAAACGCACGATGGCGCTGCCATCCGCTTCATATGTGACGATCTGTTTGGGATGGAACTGCCAGCGTTCAAAATTGTCGTCGATACCGTGCTTCATCACACGCAAGACGACATCCTCAGGCTCCTGATGGAAGAAGCCGAAGGAGCCTTGCGTATATTCCGTCAGACTGAAGTCCGCCGGCGGTGATCCTGCATCGTCGGTCAATTTGAGTTCCCTAATGCGATCAAGCCTCCAGTGCTTGATTCTTGCAGCGCCTTGTTCTGGACCGACCAGGTAGTTCATCCGGCCGAAAATGATGCCGTAGGGCGTTACCTTACGCGACGCGCCTTTCTTCGATCCCCCCGAATAAGTGAACGCGACAACCTTCGTACTCAGGAGAGCTTCGCGCAGTGCCGCCAAGACCTCTGGCGCCTCGACGGCCCGTGGTCCCGCTTGCACGGCAATCAACTCGGCCCGCATCAGGGCTTCGAGATCCGGAGAAACTTTGCGCCTTGCCTGCGGACGCATTGCCGCGAGGACTTTCTGCTCGAGCGCAGCAAGCGCCGCGCCGTCCTCATTCATGGACGACCGCTTGAAGTGCGCCACGGCCTTCGCGAGAGCTAGCAACTCCTCTGTCGTCGGACTATGGAAAAAGCTTTCGATGCCAGCGGGTATGCAAAACCGCTTGTTGCTGCCATCCAGCTTCTCTTCGATCTGCGGAAAAAGGCGAGCCACAGCGTCACGCAGTCGCTCGGCCGTTCGTCGGCTGACGCTCATCCGCTCGGCGATCTCGTCGAGCGTCAAGCCTTCCGCATTAGCCGCCAGAAGGCGCGCGACGGCCAGCACTTGTTCGGCTTTTTCATGGCGCATGGCTGAAGCATACGACCGATTCTGACGTACCCCTACACCATATTTGAATTCATCGACCACATCGTGGGGCACGGTCCCACCAACCCGGGAGGGACACATGCATACGCACGACAGACCTGAACACCAGCACGGGGACCACCATCATCCCCAAGGTCATCACTGGAAACTGAACGTCCAGGGCGTCATCATCGAATCGTCGCATCCGACCATCCTTGTCCGGGATGCCATCCAGAAGGCCGGCTTCGATGCCACCGCCCCTTGGATCATCGTTCTCAAGATTGCAGGCGAGCCAAAGCGGCCGGTGGAGCTCACGACCGAGATTGATTTGCGCCACGAAGGCATCGAGAAGCTGCGTCTCATGCCGAAGCAAATTGACAACGGCGAGGCCCCGCTGCCTCGCCGTCTCGATTTTGCGCTCCTGGCGCAGGACGAGGCCCATCTCGACCGGCTTGGACTGCGCTGGGAGACTGTGCTCGACGGTCAACGCCGTTGGTTGATGCTGCCCGGCTACCCGGTTCCGGCCGGGTACATCGCCGTGCAGACGAACATAGCCATCGAGGTTCCGACGAGCTATCCGGCAGGCCAACTCGATATGTTCTACTGTCACCCGTTGCTGGCCCGTCAATGTGGCGGCGACATCCCCCAGACACAGCATGTCGAAACGATCTGCGGCGTCCCATATCAGCGCTGGTCACGTCACCGGCAGTGGGACAGCTCGCGCGACACCTTGGCAACGCACCTCGCCCTGATCGACGAGTCTTTGCGTCGGGAAGTTGGAGCATGACCCACCCACGCACCTCGCTGGTGATACCGCGCTGCCACCACCAGAAACTCGTCGCGCATCTATTTCCCGGCGACAATCTTGAGGCCGCAGCGCTCCTGCTCTGCCGCCAGGTTGGCAGGCGTCGCCGGCGATATCTCGTTCATGATTTTATCGTCGTGCCGCATGCAGCCTGTGCCCGGCGCGAACGCGATGCCCTGTCATGGCCAGGCGACTACGCCGAACAGGCGGTCGACCGCGCTGAAGTTGGTGACTATTCAATTGTGGCCCTACACTCGCATCCCGGAAACTTTTTTGGCTTCTCGTCTCAGGACGATGCCAGCGAGCGGCTTCTGTTGCCGGCGCTCTACCAGGCAACCGGCAGGCCGAGCCTTTCCGCAATCATGATTCCATCGGGCGCTGTGCGCGCACGCATCTTCAATGGCTCTGCCCCATATGATCCCGTCGATCACGTCATATGCGCCGGCGATGACATCGAAGTCTGGCCTGGAGATGCAAGTGTTGGATCGTCCGAGCCAGCCGTCCCGGTAGCCTTTACCCAAAACATGCGGCATCGACTCTCCCGTCTCTCCGTCTGTGTCATCGGTGTATCGGGAACAGGCTCGATCGTTGCCGAGCAACTGGCGCGGCTTGGTTTCGGAGAAATCATCCTGGTGGATTTCGACCGAATCGAAGCCAGAAACCTCGATCGCATCCTGAACTCGACCACGGCCAACGTGGCTGAGAACCGCCTGAAGGTCGCGATGTTCGGTGACGCCATCCGCCGCTATGCCCCCGATTGCCATGTACAGGCCATCCCTAGCTCCATTGCTAGCCGCGATGCTATACTTGCGGTCTGCGAAGCTGATGTCGCGTTTGCCTGCGTCGACACCGCGGAAGGTCGTCACATTGCCGACCGTCTGGCAGCCGCTTTCGGCATGCCCCTCTTCGATGTCGGCGTATCAATTCCGACTCGACAGGATGGTAAGCGGCGCACGATTGCGGAGGTCTGCGGCCGCATCGACTATGTGCAGCCTGGCGGCGCGACGTTGTCCGACCGCGAGGTCTATTCACCTGCAGCGCTTGAAGCCGAATACCTCGCACGCGCCGCACCTGCATCACACCAACAGCGCGTCGCCGAGGGCTACCTGAAAGGTATTGCCGAGCAGGCGCCCGCCGTCATCTCTCTCAATATGCGCGCCGCTTCAGCGACTGTTATGGAGTTCATCGCCCGGGCATTTCCGTTTCGACACAACTCCAATCGCGGTTATGCCCGGACCATCTTCCTGCTGGCGGACGGCGAGGAAGAGCACAGCAGCGAGGATAGTTTTACCATCAAGGCGGGGCTTCCGCTCTGCACCGGCCTTGAAGAGCCCCTGCTTGGCCTTCCTGCACTCGCACCAAGGAGGAAAGCGGCATGAAAGCTGCTCCTCTCTGGTGGCGATCCTTCACGTCACGCCTGACGCCACGGCGGTCACTCCGGGTTCTCAATGGCGATACGCTTCCCGCCACGTTGCCGTCCCGGGACCTTGTCCTCATGCGCGACGACGGCGATGACTGGAGTGTCGGATTTCAATGTCCTTGTGGCTGCGGCCAGCGCCTCGAAATGATGGTTCTGAAAGGGGTTCGCCCCCGCTGGGACATCACAACCGACAATCGGGGGCATCCGACGCTCCACCCATCCGTCTGGCTGCGAGCAGGCTGCCGCTCCCACTTCTGGGTTCGACGCGGCAAGATTGTCTGGTGTGAGTAACTTCACTCAGATCAGCGAAGTAGCCCCTCGGCGTAGGCTCCTATCGCGCTGCGGTCCGGAGGCGATCGCCAGCCATCGTTCATGGAACTACACGCTGTTCTCCGCTGATTCGGTTTTCCTGTGCCGCCTTGCGCAGATGAATGTTTTGCACAGGCTTACGAGCTTTGGCCCGACGCCACCCTTGACAGTGTAGTCGATCTGGGAGATTTTAGGACCTAAATTATCCTAGGAGTTGTTCTATGGCCGTTCTGCAGCCTTCTATCTCTCCCTCCCTCAAACCTCACCTTCATGTCCCGGGCGAAGAGTGCCCGTGGTGCGAGCAGCCGATCCCGAACGAGAAGCTGGAAGAGGTCAACCGTCGGATCGCAGCGAAGGAGCGTCAGCGGCAAGCTGAGGCCGATGTCCGCCTTCGGTCCGAAATTGAAGCCGTGCGCAAACAGGGTCAGGCGGCGCTCGAAGCGGCGAAGACTGAGGCTCTCGCAAATGGCCGGAAGGTGGCAGAGGCGGAGTTCAACGCCAAACTGACGGAGGCGACGGAAGCGGCACGGCAGGCGGCCGAGCGTGAGGGAGCTCTCGCGGCAGAGCTGGCAACGACGCGCTTGGAAAAGGATCGTCTCACGCAAGAGGCGCAGCAAGCCATCGAGGCAGCGAAGACTGAGGCCGCAACGCGTGAGGCTGCAGCCCTCGAAACCGGACGGAAGGCAGCCGAGACCGCGCTTAAGGGGCAGCTCGATCAGGCGGCGGTGGAGACGACCGCCGCACGAGAACAGACGGAGACGCTCAAGGTACAACTTCGCGAGGCAGGCGAAGCCCAGGCCGAGGTCGTCCGCACGATGAAGGCCGAGATGCAGCAGCGGGAGCAGGCAGCCCGTCAAGCTGGAACGGCCGCTGCCGAAGAGGCATTGCGCGAGCGCATGACCGAGACGGAGACGGCGCGCAAGACTGCCGAAACCAGGTTGGCCGAGGTCGAAGCCGCACACGAGACTGCTCTGAACGCGCGGCTGCAGGAACAACGGGGGGCGTTGGAGAAGGATCGGGACACAGCCGTAAACGTGGAGAAGGCCAAAGCCTTCGAGGAGCGGCAGAAGCTCGAGAGCGCAGTACAGGACCTGCAGCGCAAACTCGAGAAAAAGTCCAATGAGGAACTTGGAGAAGGAGCAGAGGTCGATTTGTTCGAGGAACTCAAGGCGGCGTTCCCGGGCGACCTGGTCACGCGGGTCGCGAAAGGGTCTGCCGGCGCGGACATCATCCACGAGGTGAAGAATAACGGCCAGTTATGCGGCCGCATCGTCTACGACGCCAAAAACCGGACGGCGTGGCGGACGGACTACGTGACCAAGCTCAAGGCCGACCAGATCGCGGCCGAGGCCGATCATGCGGTGCTGGCGAGCCGTGCGTTCCCTGCCGGCGCGAATCAGGTGACGATCGTTGATGGCGTCATCGTGGCGAATCCGGCGCGTGCCCTGGTGATCGCGGAGATGCTGCGCAAACAGGTGGTGCAGACGCACGGTCTGCGGATCAGCAACGAGGAGCGTCAGCGCAAGACCGAAACGCTCTACGCTTTCATAACCTCGGAACGATGCCGGCAGTTTCTCGACGATATCCATGCCCGGACCGAAGACATGGAAGAGCTCGACGTGCAGGAGAAGAAGGCCCACGAAAAGACTTGGAAGAAGCGTGGCGAGTTGATCCGGGTGGTGCAGCGCTCGCGCGGACAGCTCACCGAAGAACTCGAGCGCATCATCGGCACAGGCCAGTAAGGGCCATGACCAAAACAGAGGCGAGAGCGCCAAGCGCCAAGATCGTCGGGCTGCAGGAACGCCGCCTCGGCGCCACGATCCTGCGCACCTACCGGGCCAAGTTCGACATCGACGACCTAGTGCCCAACGAACGCCAGCCGAGAATCGGAACCAAGGAGGACGAAGAGCTACAGCGGCAGATCGAAGCCAACGATGGGATATTCGAACCGCTCCTCGTCGAACCGCATCCCGACATCGAGGGGAAGTTCCGCATCATCGATGGGGAACGCCGCTGGACCAACTCGCGGCTCCTGGTCGAGCAAGGTCGCGAACAGTACCGCAAGATTCCCGTCGAGGTCACTGATCGAACGCTGACAGATGACGAGCGCCTCCGGGTGTGGATCTACATTCACAGGCAGCGCAAGGAATGGGACGCACGTGAGAAGGAGATGGTCGCCTACCGGCTCGTCGAGTTGATGGGACGTGCCAGCGCCGCAAGTATTCTCGGCATCACCGTGCGCGAGCTCGATCGCCTCGTCGAGGTGTTCGAGCTTTCCGAACGCTTCACGGCCTTGAAAGATCGCGGAGCCGCCATCACCTGGGCGCGGGAGCTCAATGGCCTCAGCAAGAAGCTGCTTAGCCCCAGCGTGATCGACTCGGTCGTCGACAAGGTCAATCGCAAGCGCGTCACCAACTCCAAGGATTTGCGCAAGCTGCGGGCCATCCTCGTGGATCCGGTGGCGAAGGAGAATTTTCTTTCGCCGGCCGGAGATCTCGAAACGGCCATGCTCCGTCTTGTGCCGAAAGCCGCCCGTGGCGACCCCGATTTCGTCGCCAATCTCGACATCACTGTAGAGGCCATAAAGCGGCTGCCATGGGCCGAGCTGGAGAAATTGAAGGGCGATCCGGAGCTACTCAAGAAATTGGAGGACGCCGCGGCGCTGCTCCATGCTTTGCGTCAGACACTGACCCCCAAGAAGGAGTGAGGCATCGTCGGGATGCCGACTGCCTTGTTCGTATCGGTGCGGACAGTTTCATGTTGAGACCGGGCGGTCGTACCTCAACCGATTTTGACGTCAGCGTACAGTGTCAGCAATTCAAGGGCTTAGAGCAGAGGTCAGCCCATGGCGGAAATGGCAGAGACACTCCGAACGATCCACGCGCTGCATGGAAGCAGCGCTGTTCTAAGGATTTTCGCCTCATCGCGGTTTCCCATTGCCGCAGCCTTGACGCGGATCTGCTTCATCAATCCAGAAGCAAGTGAGGCCAAGGAAGATCTCCTTTGCGCCGCCCTCGAGCAACTGTTGGCGGTTGCGCGGGACATCGAGAAGGAAGCGCCCGGAGACATTCGCCTGCAAGACGACCCGAAGCGCTATCTGGACCAATGGTCGAATGTACGCGGAACACACTGGTTCTCAGTGCACGTCGATGCCTCAGGATTGAGGTTCTATCGTCTCACATCGGCCGGGCGTGAGGCTCACACCATACTAGCCTCAATCGAGGCCGGCCGCTCGATCGCGACCGAGAGCCGGCTCAAGCGATTTATTGATCTCGCCAATGACCTTGCTGCGCGTGCCAGCGGCAGAGCTGACCGCCGCATAACCCAACTCAAGGCACAAATTGCGCGCGCGGAGCGCGAGATTGCCCAGATCGAGCGGGCCGGCCAGCTAGCCGCCATACCTGAACGCGAGATTGTCGCGGGCTTTGAGGAGTTGCTGCGCATTCACGGCGCCATTGGCGCCGACCTTGATCAGGTGCGCGAGCTGGTGGCGCAGCACCGATCGGCGACGCAAGATATCGTTATGACGTCGGACGAACCAAAAGGGCGACTATTGGATCTCGTTTTTTCTGAAGAGGACAAGGTGCGGGACACTGACGAGTATGCGTCGCTGAATGCATTTCGTCTCGTGTTGACCGACGATGAGTTGCGGAAGGCGACACGTCGACGCGTCGGAGAGCTCAAGAACCACCCGACTATCCACAGGCGATTCATCGCGACCGGACAAATGCCGGCACGGTTCGATGGCGCTGTCGAAAGCTTTTTTGACCGGTCTCGCCGCATCGACTTTGAGTTCACGGGTTACTACGAGCAATTGCGGGGGATCGTTGTCCGCGAGGATATCGACGAGATGCGCGCGGTCAGTCGCACGCACAAATCGCTCGGCAAGAACTTCATCGAGCTTCGCGACAAGGTGTGCCCTTCGCCGCGCGATCCCCGGCTGCAAGGACTAGGCATTATGCTAGCCGGAACCGCCTTGAAGCCGCATCCGAGCGCGGACGTTCGCTTTCCGGCCAATCTCGCTCCCCGCACAAGGCCCGTGACATCCGATGGCCACAGCGAGAATGAGTCCGACCCGAAAGCCTTCGAACGGGAGATGCGCAGGGATACCTACATCGCACCCCCTCAATTGAAGCTGAGGATCGAGCTCACCCGCAGAAAGGTCGGCAAGCCGACCATTCGGCTCAGTGACGTCCTACATTTGTTTCCGCTCCAGTATGGATTGCTCGAACTCAATGCCTACATCGAGTTGGCCGTCCAGCACGTTCCCTCCTGTTTCGACTCCGCCCATGTTGCCGTCACGCGATTGACCGACTTGCACGAGGATGCCGTAGGTCGAAGACGCTGTACGTTTTTTGATCCCGCCTTTCTTCCATCTGGTGAGCCGGGGGATGGGCTCCATGACATCGATTGCCTTGTGCCGAGCGACACTGATGCTGATGCCGCCGGTGAGGAGGAGCTCATCAACGGACACCTCAACGAACTTGTCCTTGCGCAGATAGCGCGAATTCAGCTGGAAGCTGACGCCTCGACAACGAACACAGAGGACCAACCAGTCATGGCCAAGACATACGGCCGTCTGGCTGCGCAGGACCATACTAATGGTGAGTGAATCGCAACCGTCGATCGAGCATGCAAAGGTGCGGCTCCTGGCCGGACCACTGACAGAGGCAGAGGATCCTGCGCTCTGGTCTCAAGTCCTCGTGGGGCGAGACCATCTTGCTCGCTGGTTTGCTGAGATCGGTGTCGAACTCGTTGTACACCCGGACTATCGTATTGCTCTGCTGCGACAGACCACGGAACTCGAGCGCGAGCGTCGCGCCGCGGACAGCGGCAAGGCCTTGCTGCCCCCCGTGCTCAAATCACGAGCACTTTCTTTTCTCGAGAGCCAAATCCTGAGCTACCTGCATGAGAAGCTCAATGCAGCGGCGAGCATGGGAAACCACCAACTCGTACTGCTGCGAACTGAAGTTCACGATGCCATCGTCAACTTGCAGCCAGTCGCACAACGCAACCGCGAGGCAATCCTCACGGGACGTATCGATGCCGCACTCAAGAAGTTCAACGATTACGGCCTCATCAATGATGATCAAATCGGAACACAACCGGCGATCCGGCCCAATCTTGTGTTGCTGGTGCTCATCTCGCGGGACGAGCTAGAGCGCTTCAACACGTTGGTGGGAGACGTTGTCGCCACGCATTCACATAGTGACGCCGGCGATGTTGTCGAACCGGATCATGATCCAGTCATCGCCCCGAAGGGCGAATCCGAGGACGCTATTCGCGATGAATGACGACATCCAGAATGATGGCAACCTCGACGGCGGGTCTGTGGCAATCCAGCAGCCTGACGCCGCTGTGGTCCTACCCCAAGCTGATCCCGGGTTGCCCGGTTTTCGACTAGAGGAACTGCAAATCCTGAACTTCGGAACCTATGACGGCGCACCGTCCGTCATTCGTTTTGGGCGTGGCGGAGCCATCTTCACCGGGCGCAACGGTGTCGGCAAGACCACCGCCATCGATGCATTTCGCATGCTGATTGCGCAGGAGCCCAGCTTCAACGACGCAACAACACCGGAAGCGAGAAAGCGGGATCGCGATATTCGGACCTACTATCAGGGAGTGCTCGGAAAACTTCAGCGCGAAGGCCAGAGGGAGTATCGCGTGCTCCGGTCCTACGAGGATCGCAAGTTCATGGCAATTGTCGGGATATTCTCCGACGCTCAAGGCCATGTACTGTCGGCCGCACGCCTTGTGCAGTACGACACGCAAGGTCAAGGCAACAGCCAACGCTACATCATCGCGCAAGAACGCCTGGACATCGCTCGCGATTTCACAAGCTTCGAGACCGGCCGCACCATTCGCGCCTCTCTCGCCGACAAGCGCGTGCGGGTCTATGACACCTTCAACACCTATCGGGCTGCCCTGTCTGGCTTCTTTGGGATCGAAGATCCCAGGCAAGCGTGGGCACTGTTCGAGCGCGCGATTGGAACCAAGACCGTCGACAATCTGACGGAATTCATGCGCGACCTCATTCTACCGGCATCAAGCCTTGAGGAAACGGCCGATCAGCTTGTTCTCTCCACCATTGCCCTCGATGAGGCCTATCGCGCTGTCAAGGAGGATGAAGCAAAACTCTCACGCCTGCATCGCATCGTTGGCGACATCGACGAGTTTGAGACCTCGTTTCAGGAGTCAGTTCGGCTGCAGCAACTGCAATCCTTTCGCAGACTGGCGCACGCAGCCGTACTCGCACGGTCCATACGAATTGACTTGAAGCAGCGCCAATCGGCCCTGGCGTCGACGTCCCGAGAGCATACCGAGGCATCGGGCAAACTCGATGCGCTGGCGCGCCGCGTCATGGATCTCGAACTCCAAGAACGGAATCTCGGTGGCCAGGCCGTGCAAGATTGGCGGCGGGACATCGAAACGCGGGAAACCGCGACAGCCTCAATCAGATCCAATTTGGCCAAGATTACCCGGACACTTGCCCAATTCGGCATATCGTCCATTTCCTTCGAAGAATCCCATCACACCGAGGAACAGTGGGAACGGATCAAGTCGAACTTGCGCGCGAAGGCACGCGCAATCCCCGAGCGAACGGCCGACATGGACAACACGCTCGCGCAACTGTCCGCAGAGATCGCGGCGTTGCAATCGGGTATTGAGAATCGTACGAGCGACCTTCGTGCCGCTGAACGCGTCAAATCAAATCTGCCTCGGCAATTGATTGAAGTGCGCGAAGAGCTCGCCAACATGCTAGGGGTTTCGACCTCGGCGCTACCGTTCTTTGGCGAGCTTGTTCGGGTCGCGCCGGCCGCGGTCCGCGAGGGCTGGGAAGGTGCGCTCAATAGACTGCTCGGCAGCCCGGCGCGCAGGCTTCTCGTTCCCGATCGCCTCTATCAGGCGGCCGCGGCCCTGATCGATGGCCGCCATCTCGGACTACGGCTCGAGTACGATCGAGTCGATCTGTCAGCTGATCGGAAGACGCGGCACGACCAAAGCCATGCGACCGGGAAGCTCGAAGTTCGGCAAGACAGCGAGTTCGCCGGTTACGTCCGCCACGTCTTAGACAACCGTTATGACCACGTCTGCTTTGCAAGTGCCGATGAGGGCTTTCGGCGTGCAAAGCGAGCGCTGACCAAGGCTGGTCAGAGCAAAGATGGCGATCGCCACATCAAAGACGATCGCAGCGCCGTCAGTGATCGATCGTCCTTCATGCTCGGATGGGACACGGAAGAGCGCGCAGCCCTTCTTCGGCATGATTTGGACAGACTGGAACGAGAGCACAAGACCGCCAACGAATCAAAAGCCGCCCTGCGTGCCCGACGCGACGGTCTCATGATCCAGGCCAACAACATGACACAGCTGGTTGACGCCTTGGGAGACTTCCAGTCCGTCGATATCGAGCTTCTTAATCGTGAGATCCTGGAACGCGAAGAGTGGATCACCGAGGCGACAGCAAGGAATCCCGACTACCTTGCCATAACGCAGGCGCTAGAAAAAACCAGGGACGCATGCCGTGCCGCTAAGAATGCGGCCGATAAACTCGCCGATCAGCTCGCCATCGAGCGCAACGCGATCAGTGAGCAGGGAAAGCGGCTCTCAGCACTCGAGGCCGAGCGAGCGGACCGTGTCGTACCGCTTTCAGCCTGGAAGGGGTATCGCAGGGTTGCGCGCGGCATCAACCGAAACAGCAATATCTTCACAGTGGGGGTTGAGACCGCCAGCATGCTGGGCGATGGCATCTGGGAGAGCATCCGCGGCCAGCTCGAGGATCAGGTCAACAAGCAACTGAAGCGCCGAGCAGGTATCGTCGGCAATCTTCTCAAGCAAATGACCGAGTATCTCGCCACGTATCCAACGGAAGCCGCTCATCTCTCGGCAGAAGAACTGGGAGAAGAGCGGGCCATGACCGCCCGTCAGGAGTGGCGCCTACGTCAGATCGCCATCGAGAGCCGCGAACTCATTCGGCACCGTGAGCGTTTGCAGCAAGCGATGACCGATGCCATCGATAATGGGATCGTCAACGTCAGGACGCAGCTTGAGAAGGAGAAGCTGGAGATCCGAAACACAATCGATGGGATCAATCAAACGTTGAAGGCCGTAACCTATGATCCAGCCCACAACACCCGTATCCGATTTGTCCCCCACGATAGCGCGTCGCAGCGCATTGCTAATTTCACACGCGATCTGAAACAGGTGACCGACGACTGGATCGGCAATCGGGACGGTTCGATTGAGGGTCGGTATTTGAAGACCAAACGCTTCATCGATCAGGTGAAGAACGTTCCCGAAAATACAGCATGGCGTAGCGAGGTGCTCGACAGCCGCCGCTGGTTCACCTTCGTCGCGCAGGAATACAAGACGCACGGAGACGGCTCTGAGGAGATCGTCAACGACTATGATGGCGCGTCTGGATCATCCGGCGGCCAGAAGGAACGCTTGGCGATGACCGTCATGGCCGCGGGATTGGCCTGGCGTTTCGGCATGGTCAACGAATTCGCTGCGGCGAGAGCCTTCCGCGTGTTGATGCTCGACGAAGCCTTCAAGAACAGCCACGACGATACGACGCGTGCCCTGCTTGAGCTGTTCAAGGCCTTCGGCTTCCAGATGATCTTCGCGATGCCATCGAAGAACCTCGCTGTCGTTTCAAATCACATCGAACGCGCTTTCGCCGTTGATACCAAGAACTGGCGCACAATTCTCACGGTCCATGCGCTGAAGGACCTAGTGTATCGCAATCAAAGCGCCACCGCGGCTGCCGTTCTGCAAACCGCCAGGGACGCCGGCGTTGACATCGCAGCGCTCAATCTAGCCGAGATTGATCCGTGCTTGGCGGGACTGTCCGTTGAAGCCGTGCTTGATCTTGCGAATGCGGACGCGGGCAATCAGGTCGCCGCCGAATGACACACCTAACCTCGCCCGTAGAGCGCTGGAAGACACCGGATGACCTCAAGCGCTGGATCGTGCAGCGGATGCATCGCTTGGTGACTGCCGAATTGAGGACCCCGGGAACTGCCATCGAGCCCTTTTCCATCACAACCCCGGACCTCAGCGCTGGCCGCATCGCCGACCACTTTGCCGCGGTGCGCGTTTGGACTGCTTCATGGCAGGAGGCAGCTTCATCGCTCGCCGGCTTGGACATCGAGTGGACCGACTGGGACACGCGCAGTTTTGGCCGCGTACGTATTCCGCGATCAGCCCACATTGCTTCGTTAGATGTGGCCGCCCGATTGGCCGCAAGGTCGCGAGACGTCATTCTGGCTCGCCAACGAATAGCGGCGCTCACGAGCGTTGATGCGCGACTCATCGAGATGGCACATCAGTGGCCCGCGATCATCGCCGTGACCGAACCAGACTTCGTGGTGCTGTGCCGCTTTCTAAGGCAGATCGTCGATCGCGGAGTGCCAACCATGCGGCTCCGCGAAGTCCCATGCGCCGGCATGCATACGAAATTTCTTGAGCAGCATCGCGCATTGCTTGTGTCGGCATTGGCCGCGCTCGGCGTGCCCCCCAATCCGAATGCCCGCACATGGGCGGGCAAGCTCGGCTTCGTTGAGGACGAGACTCGCCAGTTCGAGCTGCGCGATCTAGACGGGGCACTGCTGCCTTATCCGCACTTGGCATTGCCAGTGAGTGAACTCACGAGCTGCCCAGTCAAAGAGGTAGCGCAGGCGACGTTGCACGGTGTCGTAATTGTCGAGAACCAGGCGACCTTCCGGGCGCTGCCGGCCCTTCCCGGCGTGCTTGCGATTTTCGGCCGAGGTGAAGCGGTGAGAACGCTTGGATCGGCAGCATGGCTGACGTCCAAGCCGCTCCTTTATTCCGGCGACCTCGACCATGCCGGCTTTATGATGGTGGCGGGCCTGCGCCGAGATGGCCTGCGGCGCCTTGAGACCGGCTTGATGGATTCTGAGACCGCACTCGGCTTCAAAGACTACTGGGTCGATGACACCTCGAGGGCCGGACCCATGCAGGCCTACGCAGATCTCACAGCCGAGGAGCGCAGCGTGCAGAAGCTCATGGCAGCCGGGCCGTGGCGTTTGGAGCAGGAACGGCTACCTTTCGACCTATGGCTGGAAAGGCTTAGGCGGTGGCGGCAGTCTCCGGTCGCGTCTCATTGACATTTCTGCGGTGGGCATCAGCGAGCCCCGCTGCTCGAGACGGATAACCGTCACCCCGACGTGCGGCACCATTGCTCCGGCGCCTACGAGCCTACCAGCAGCGCGATTAGGGCTACGTGACAGCAGAGCGATGCCACGGCCCGTCACACCCGATGTCAGTGTTTGCTGTGCGTTTGCTGGGAGAGACTTGCTTGTTGGAGGATATCAACTGACTATCTGATATTATTGGTGGAGCCGAGGGGAATCGAACCCCTGACCTCTGCAGTGCGATTGCATCGCTCCCCTCGCTCGTGATTCGCATAATCGGGCTTATGTTCAAACGACTTCCTTCAGCTCCGGCTATTGGCGCTTGAGGACTTTGACTTCGCTGGTGGTTACGGATCGCACCGTCGCCGGCGAGGCGGCGTATCGAGGAAATGCCTTCGACCAGCTGTAGTACAGCCGTTCGGCGATGTCCTCCCGGCAGCAGAGGCGTGCCAAGACAGCCGCACGCGTGCTCGTTACAGTCTGTCTCCACGATATTGGTCACCTGCTCATCTCACAGCATAACCGCACTGCGCGGTGTGACGGTTGGAGCCCATCATGACCTGGTTTCCGTGATGGTGGTGCGGCTTGCTCGAACCGAAGTCATAGCGCTTCATGCACGGGCCTTTGGCGCAATGGCCAAAGCCTTTCATGCGAGACTCTCCATCACGCCAAGGCACTACATGTGCCGTTGCTGATGTGGCGCTGAAACCAAGCAGCGCGGCGACGCAAGCAACTAGGTAAAGCCGAGTCATGATTTTTCTCCGGTGAGGACGGCGGCTCACGCCGCCGCCCGTTCGCTTAATGATGACCGTGGTGACGATGGCGATGCCCGCCGCCCCAGCCGTAAATCCGCGGCACGAATCCGTAATAGCCATAACTGCGATGGCGGTGCCTCCACGAGCGGCGATGATGGTGGCCCCATCGGCGGTGACCGTGGTGCCGATGTCGGATCTGTTGAACATCAGACGTGACAGTCTCTGACAGAGCAATCCGAGCGTTGCCGGCCGGAACCAGAGCCGTTGCGGCTGAAGTCCCGACGAATGCGGCAAGCGTGGCGGCGAGGATGACTGCAAAACTTTGCTTCCTCATGGCACTTCCTCCTTTGGCGTTGGCTGTCACTTCTTGTGGTCGTGATCGGCGTCCTTGTGGTCTTCACCTTCGTGCGACGATGCCTCAAACGTAGCGCCGTCAATCTTCGCGCATTCTTCTTTAGTCAGTTCCTTCCAGCCCTGCTTTTCGCACGCGGCATCGCCCTGACAGACGGACGGGCCCGAGCAGTGACCGTGCTCCTCGCCCGCAAAGGCCGCTGCTGTAAAAAGCGACGCCGTCGCAATCGCGATGATGATTGGCTTGATCATAGAGATACTCCTGTTTCGCGTTTAAGTGCCGTGATGGTTGTCAGTCGCGTGACCTCCTTTCAGGGATTGCCCAAATAAATGCGGAAGGTCAGCGCGCCGTGTTTTGGCGTAAAAGCCAGCGCAGTGAATAAGCTGCCAGTACCGTTCGACAGCTGATAGCGCGTCACCTTCTGACCCGGCCATGTGGGCGTGTCGTGTGGTGCCACGCCAAAACGCGCCTCAAACCCGGCCTTTACATCGTCGAAGAGATGGAGGTGAGCGAGCAGACGTAGACTGGGGGCTTATGGTTGCTTTCCGAATGAACCAACGCATACGCACCGAACCTGTCGCGGAACGTCCACCCTCCGTCAATTTGGGCAGCGGTGCCACTTCTGCGAGTCAGCTCTTCTTTCGGAGCAGGTTTCCATTTGCCAACCAGAGCAAGGGTCGTCAGGCCTTCCAGACTATCGCCGTGCGCGATACAGGTATTTGCGACCAGTCGCAGGAGATGCTCGACCTGCCGAGAATGCGCGATCTCGGCTGTGATCTTGGCCGTATCGACCGTTGCTAACCCGCCTTCCTTAGTTGCCCCGAGCAGGTCCACCAAACGCTGCCGTGCCGAAGCCGCTTCCTGGTCCTCAGCGTCGCGGCCGATGGCTGCTTCGTAGTCGGCAAGCGCCTGCTCAAGTTCTCGGCGGCGCACATGCACGATCGCCCGGTTGAAGTAGCTGTCGCTCACTTCGGGCTGTAGGCGAACCGCTTCGTCCAGATCTCTAAGGGCTTCATCAAGCCGCCCGAGGTTGGACAACGCGTTTCCGCGATTCATGTTGGCGTAGGGTAGTCCAGGGCTGATCCTCAGGGCCTCGGTAAAATCGTGGATGGCCGCGCTGTAGTCGCCTTTCGCATAGTAGACATTGCCACGGTTGTAGTAGGCCAAGGCACTAGCCGGATTGAGTGCAATCGCGGCGTTGAAGCCTGCCAAGGCATCGTCCAGTTCGCCCTTCATGTAGTCGGCTGCGGCACGGTCATGGATAGTGGCGAAGTCGGCGGCCTCAGCAGACTCTCCGCGTTCAGCCGTAGCCCCTCGCGCCAAAGATGCGCCTGTCACGCAAATGAGCCCTGCGAAAAGGATGGCCAAATAGCACTTCGGCGTCAGGGCAAGAGGCATGAAACGCGCACTCCATCGTCAACAGGCCCGTGGGGCCGCTGGTGTCATTTCAGGGTGCCGGGCGGGTAAAGACCTTCGACGAGCGGCAAAAGCCCCTTGATCTTCGTTAGCGCGGTCGAGGCAGCATCAGCCTCGTTGTGCTCGGCGCCGTGGTGTAGCTCGTCAACAGCCTTATCGAGCTGCTTGAGCGCAGAGGTCAGCTTGGCCTTCGATCCTTCGGCGACCATGTCCGACTTCTCTTGCAGCGTGTGCACCGCCGCTTCCATGTGCTCACCCGCTTCATGAGCCCCGGCCAGTTTATTGCCGCCAATGGCCGTCTCGGCTTCGGTTAACTTCGCCGTGATTAGCGTCCAGGCCTCTTTGACGTTGGACGGTGGTGTTATCTTGAAGTGGGCCTCGTCCTCGCCATGTGCGTGCTCCTTCCCATGCTCGTGCCCCTTGCCATGGTCGTGGCCCTCTTCGGCCATCACAGGCAATGTCATGGCAATGACGACAGCGGCGGCTGCAGCCAGAGTCGTTCGGGTGATGCTCATGCGATATGTTCCTTTGCAGTTTGGGTTCTGGTTCGGCTCCGGCGGTGAACTATTCGTTAAGCCACTCGAACGGAGCTTCGATCTGATTTGTTAGGTGCAGCCCTGGGATTTGCAGCACTGCCGAACAGCACCATGTTGTCGTTGACCTACCTCGACGTTTGGTTTCGAGCAGCAGTTGCTCACGTTGTTAGAATCACACGGATTGATCTCTATTTAATCGGCGCGTTATGGGGAGGTTGATAGGCTGGCGCATTCTCCCGAACCGTGACCGGCAGATGCTCATTTCTGTGACAGTAAACGCGCCGCGGCGTGTTGTGACAGTGCCGGTAGGTTTTCGCATTCACTGGTGACACGGAATTTGAGCGAGTAACTGCAATGGGATCAGTTGCGCTTGCTTGTTGAAGCAAAATCGCATGCCAGATTAGTGCACATGCTAACTTTAATTGTACCGACTTGTATTTCATGGTCAGCCACTCCAGCTAACTGTTTTCCAGCTAATTGAAAGCACCAGCGGGATACAGATCCTCCACGCTGCCGTGCTTATGGTCCTTGCCGTGCCCATGGCAATCGGCGGCGTAAGCAGCTTTAGAAATCACCAGCAATAGACCCACAGCGAGAAGGGCAATTTGCGTTTGAGTCATTGCACGGCCGCTTTGAGTGGTTCAGGCGGAACTGCATTTTCGACGGTGAACTCTTCGTTGAGGCAGAAGCGCTTGTAGAGCGCCGGCAGCACGAGCAGTGTCAGCCAACGGTTGCCAGCGGCTTTTGCACTTCGGCGCCGGTCCCTGTCGCGATCGCCATCGGCACGAAGCCGAGCGAAGCGACCAGCGCGGTCATCAGAACAGGTCGGAGGCGAGTCATCGCACCTTCGATGATGGCCAGTTCGCCTTGGATGCCCTTGAGCCTCAGCTGGTTGATGTAGGTGACCATGACGAGGCCGTTCAGCACGGCCACGCCAGACAACGCGATGAAGCCGACCGCGGCGGAAATCGAGAAGGGCATGTCACGGAGATAGAGCGTGAGGATGCCGCCGGAGATCGCGAGCGGCACGCCGGAGAACACCAGTAGTGCCTCGCGCACTTTGCCGAATGCGGTGAACAGCATCAGGAAGATGATGAAGAAGCACGCCGGTACGACGATCATCAACCGGCTGCGCGCCGCTTGCAGGTTTTCAAACTGCCCGCCCCAGGCCAGCCAGTTGCCTGGAGGCACCTGAACCTCGGTATCAATGCGACGCTGCGCCTCTTCGACAAAAGAGCCAATGTCACGCCCGCGCACATTCGCCTGAACGACCACGCGGCGCTTGCCGTTTTCGCGGCTGATCTGGTTCGGGCCTTCCTCGACCACAAACCGCGCCAGCGTCTTGAGCGGGATAAACGACGTCTTCGCGGAGTCGCCGTCGGTATCCGGCACCGGGACAGGCAGATTTTCCAGGGTTTCAAGGTTATCTCTGAGCCTGTCCGGCAATCGCACGAGGATGTCAAACCGGCGGTCGCCCTGGAATACCAGACCCGCTTCCCGCCCGCCGACCGCAATTGAGATGACGTCCAGAACATCCCCGATGTTAAGGCCGTAACGAGAGATGGCCTGCTTATCGAGCTTGACGTCCAACATGGGCAGACCCGTGGTCTGTTCGACCTTTACGTCAGCCGCGCCCGGCACTTGCCGCAGCACGGACGCCACCTTGGTTGCCGTTGCTCCAAGTTCGTCGAAGTCGTCACCGAACACCTTGACCGCCACGTCGCTGCGCACGCCTGCAATCAGCTCGTTGAAGCGCATCTGAATCGGCTGCGTGTACTCGTAGTTATTGCCCGGCAGCAAGCCAACGGCCGCCGCAATCTTCTCGACCAGCTCGGCCTTGGTCATGCCCGGATCTGGCCAATCCGACTGAGGCTTGAGGATGATGAACGTATCGGAGACGTGGGGCGGCATCGGGTCCGACGCCATCTCCGCCGTACCCGTCTTGGAAAATACGAACGCGACTTCGGGGAAGGCACGAACCGTCGCCTCGACCTTCAACTGCATGTCCTGCGATTGGGAGAGTGACGTTGAGGGGATGCGCATGGCATGCATGGCAAGATTCTTTTCATCCAGCGTCGGGATGAACTCCTGGCCGAGGCGCGTGAACAGGAACAGCGAGAACACGAAAAAGGCGACCGACATCCAGATCACGCTGGAGGTGTCGGCCAGCACGCTGCGCAACGCTGGTTCGTAGACGCGCTTGGAGTAGCGGATGATCGCGCTTTCTTTTTCTTCGACGCGTCCGGTCACGAACAGCCCGATCATGGCGGGCACGAAGGTCAGCGACATGACGAATGCGGCGAGCAGCGCCAGGATGACGGTCAGCCCCATCGGCTCGAACATCTTGCCTTCCACGCCGGTGAAGGTGAGGAGCGGCAGGTAGACGGTAATGATGATGATTTGCCCGAACACTGACGGCTGGATCATCTCCTTGCTGGCGACCATCACCTCGTGCAGACGCTCGTTGACGTTGAGCAATCGGCCTTCATGGTGCTGACGCTCGGCAAGCCTGCGCAGGGCGTTTTCGGTGATGATCACCGCGCCGTCAACGATGAGACCGAAGTCGAGTGCGCCAAGACTCATGAGGTTGGCGGAAATGCCAGCCTCCACCATGCCGACCGTGGTGAAAAGCATCGTGATGGGAATGACCAGCGCCGTGATGAGTGCGGCGCGCAGGTTGCCGAGCATCAGGAACAGCACGACGATAACCAGCAGCGCGCCTTCCGCAAGGTTCTTCACTACCGTCTTTACGGTAGCATCAACCAGGACCGTGCGGTCGAGCACGGTCTTGATGGCGATATCCGGCGGCAGTGACTTGGAGATCGTTTTGATCTTCTCGTCGACAGCGGCTGAAACGATGCGGCTATTGCCGCCCTTAAGCATCATCGTGGTGCCGACGACCACCTCATACCCGTTCTCGCTGGCCGAACCGGTACGTAGTTCGCGGCCGATCCCAACTTCTGCGACGTCTTTCAAGTAAACCGGGACGCCGTTGCGATTGGCGATGATAACATTGCCGATGTCGGCCGCGGTTTCGAGCCGACCGTCGGCCCGGACGATGTAGGATTCACCCTTTTGCTCGATGTATCCAGCACCGACGCTGGTATTGTTGCGCTCCAACGCGTTGATGACATCGGAGAACGTCAGCCCTAGGGACAACAACTTCTGAGGATCAGGCTGAACCTGGTATTGCTGCTCGTAGCCGCCGATGGCATCCACCTCGGCAACGCCGGTCACGCCCTTAAGCTGGGGCCGGATGATCCAGTCCTGCACCGTGCGCAGGTACATGGAAAACTCAAAGTCCTTACGCAGAACCAGGCCTTCCGGCGTCAAGTAACTGCCATCGCTCTGCCAGCCGGGTTTGCCATCTTTGACCTCCGCACCCTTGCCGCCCGGATGTTCGAAATGTACCGTCCACATGTAGATTTCGCCGAGACCGGTCGAAACGGCACCCATGCGGGGTTCGGCCCCCGCTGGTAGGTTGGCTTTGGCTTGGTTCATCCGCTCCGACACCTGGGAGCGCGCAAAGTAGATGTCGACGTTGTCCTCAAAAACCGCCGTGACCTGCGAAAACCCGTTGCGCGACAGCGAGCGCGTGTAGGAGAGCCCCGGTATGCCTGCGAGCGCAGTCTCGATCGGGAACGTGACGTTTTTTTCGATCTCAAAGGGCGACAAAGCCGCCGCTTCCGTGTTGATCTGGATCTGGTTGTTGGTGATGTCCGGCACGGCGTCAATCGGCAGCCGTTGCAGCGAATAGAGGCCGAATGCTGAGGCGGCAGCGACCAGCAAGACCACCAGCACACGGTGCGTAAGGGAGAAACTTAGGATGCGTTCAATCATGGCCGGTTCTCTCCCTCAATGCTCGTGCTCGGCTTCGGCTTTGCCGAGCTCGGCCTTAAGCGTGAAGGTGTTGGAGGTGGCGACGGTCTCTCCGAATTCGAGCCCCGACACGATCTCGACGTTTCGCGAATCCTCGCGGCCTGTTGTGACGGGTCGCACACGGAAACCGCCGCTTTCGCTGACGAACACCACCTTCGACCCCTTCACCGTCTGTATGGCGCCAGCGGGTATCAGAATGTCGACCTCCTGCTCTGACGCGATGAGGCGCGCATCGACATAGTCGCCGGGCTTCCATGTGCCGGATGCATTATCCACCTCGGCAATTGCTTTGGCGGAGCGCGTCTCCTGATCAATCACCGGGCTGAGCGCGATGATTGTTCCGCTGGCCTGACGGGTTCCCGATTGCACGCGCACCGTTTGCCCTTTTTTGGCGAACGGCAGGTCATTGGGCGCGACAGCTAACTCAATCCAGACCTTTGCCGGATCGGCGATCGTGAACACTTCTTTGTCGGTTCCAACGGTCTGCCCGAGCACCAGATCACGCGCGGTGACCTGGCCGGCAATGGGCGCTCGCAGTTCATAGATGCGAAAACTGCTCTCATCGCCGATATCAGGCAGCCGTTTGATTTCATCGTCAGAGAGGCCGATTGCGTGCAGGCGTTGATGCGCAACATCGAGCCTGATTTTGGCTTCCGCGTGGGCGTTGCGGGCGGCGAGAAACTCCTGCTCCGCGGTCACCTTCTGCTTCCACAGCCGCTCTTCCCGCTCATAGGTTGAGCGCGCCAGCTCCTCGGTGCGCGACGCCGCCAGAAAATCGGCCTTTGCATCGGCCATTTCGCGGCTGTCGATCGTGGCAAGAAGATCACCGGCGCTGACTGTATCACCGAGCTGCTTGTCGATACTCGCCACCGTGCCGGTGAGTTTCGACACGACCCGGGCCTGAGCGTTGGCATTCATCGTGATGCGGCCGGGAGCGGCAACCTCCTTACTGAGCTTGCCGGAAGCCGCCGGCTGCATCTCGATCGTTGCAGCCTTGATCTGTTCGGCACTAAGCTTGATCAGCCCTTCCGAGGATTCGCCTTCTTCCTTGCCGTGGGCATGGCCATCCGCGTCCTTCTCGCCAGCAGGCTCCTTGCCGTGGGCGTGACCGTCGCCTTCCTTTTCTCCGACGGCCTCCTTACCGTGGTCGGCGTCCGCTTTCGCAACTGGCGCCATGTCTGCGCTGGAAGGCCAAATCGATTCCCAAACGGCCCGGACGACTCCGTCCTCACAGACCTTCATGCCGAAGCCCTCAGCCGCGTGACCAGCCTCCTGCTCTTCTCCATGACCGTGGCCATGCCCATGCGCATCCACCTTCGCGGGTCCGCACATGGCGCTGGTCTCGCGATACGCCACGAACAGGCCCAGAAGAGCTGCTGCAGCGGCTAGGGTAAGTTTCGAGGTGGGCTTCATTTAACAACGCTTTCCTAGAATTCCTTGATGTCGCGCCCGATCAGGGCTTCGACCTTGACCCGTGCCTTTTCGTAGTCGGCTCGGGCGTTGAGCAGATCCAGGCGCACCTCGAACACTGAGCGCTGAACATCGAGTACGTTCAGGAGATCGAACTTGCCCTCGTCGTAGCCGAGTTTCGTTCGGTCAAAGGCCGTCTGCGCTACGGGCAGGACGTCGCGCTTTAACCCATTGAGCTGCGTCGCCGCGACTTCAAGTTCGCCAACGGCATCAATTAGCGCGCGCAGAAGATCGTCGCGCACGGCTAATGCGTCGGTTTCAGCTTTCGTAAGTCGGCTCTCGGCGGCGGCGATATTGCCGTCATTGCGATCAAAAATGGGTAGCGGAATCGCGACGGACGCAACGATCGCCGTGGAGTCGTTCTCATTGAACTGACGCACCCCGGCGCCGACGCGAAGATCGGGGATCGATTTGGCATGCTCCAAATCGACCTGCGCCGCACGGCGACTAACCTCGTCAGTCCAGCGCGCCAGCGTTGGGTTGTTATTAAGGTAGGTCTTCAACGCTTCGACCGAAGGCACGCTGGTACCATTGCCAAGCCGGCCCGCTGCAACGCCGAAGTCGGGCGCATGCGCACCCCACAAGGTTGAAAGCTTGCGCTTGGCCGCATCCAACCGCGCCTTCTCTGCACCTTGAAGGGCCTTGGCGCGAGCGGCGGCGACCAGAGCACGATCCAACTCAATCGGACTGGCCTTGCCGACTTTCAAGCGGGCATCGACGCTTTTGCGCGTCTTCTCCGCTATCGAGACAAACTCACCCAGAACCTTCACCCGCTCCTGCGCGGTGAGCACGTCCACGAACGATTGGGCGGCCAAAGTCGTCACCTGCACGCGGACGCCTTCGTAGTCCCACGTGGCAAGTGAGGTCTCAAGTTGAGCGGCCTGCAGACGGGCGTAGCGTTTGCCGCCGAGTTCAATGAGCTGGGTCAGACTCGCCGTTTCCTCGGCGACATCGAAGGCGCGCTTATCCTTCGATCCACCAAAGTTCTCTAGCTCCAGCAACAACTCCGGATTGGGGCGACGTGAGGCTTGGAAGACTTCCCCATCGCGAGCCTGAATTTCATGATAGGCGGCCTGTATTGAGGGATTGTAGGCTAACGTCCGGCTGACGGCGTCGCGCAACGTCAGGCGGCTTTCATAGCTTAGGGTCGACTTAGCCCTGCCGAATGGAGACAGCACCTGTCCAACTTCCTCGGACACTGCTGTTTCAGTACTCCAGCCGGAAAGCTCCTCGGCCGTTGCGCTGTAGCCCGAGCAGGCCGTAGCCACAGCAACAGCCAACCAAATCTCGAAAGTCGAACGTTTTGCCATAGGGCCCCCAGGCATCGAATCAGTTTTGCGCCGTCAGCAAGTGTGCCGACTGCGCAGTCAAAGATCAGACGGGAGGCGCTAAATGAGGAGGATAACCGTGCTTAGAGCGTCAAGACGCGGGTCGCCGGCTACACGCGGCGCTGCATAGCCGCTCCAAGCTACAGGATGCCCCGGCTGGAACGCCAGAGGCGTCGTAGCGTTTAGCAACGGCGAAGGACCGCCCTCATCAGTCGACTGCTTCTTGATCGAGGAAAAAGTGACCGTCGCCGGCGCCTGAAGACCGATGTCGACGCAATCCGGACCAGTCTCCAAACTGCTCGTTTCAGCCGCATCATCATGTTCGATGTCAGCGGCTAAGTCGCTTTGGTGGTGCAGTGAGCTGTGGACGAATTCCACCATTCGGTGGCCGTCATTGCCGACGCACAGGCGCATTGACCCGGCCACCAGGGTAGCCGGCACGAACAGAATCAGGAGCAGAGTTGCAACTATGCGTCTCATACTGCGACTTATAACATTTTTTGTCAGCAAATAACACCCTCGTTTTGCATGTGACTACAACAAGACAAGTCTGCTGTTGCCTGGTTGCACAATGGCATGGAAAGAAGGCCGGAACGCGAACCGCCGGGTTATAAGGTGGTTGTTTGCTATGCAAACAAGGGACGTCAACTCAAGGCCGTCTCCAAACCAGCCGACACCAGAGTAAACAGTACGAATCCGCCGATGAATGAACCAGTCGATAGCCGCGTATCACTCTGCACCTGATGCGCCTCTTCCAGCATATCTTCCACAGCAGCAACCAAGAGAAGTCCCGCGACGAAGCTCAACGCGATATACTTTGCAGCGTCTGGCGCGGAACGGAGCAAATACCAAGCTAGCATGGCCGCACCAACGCAGAACAATGTAAAGGAGAGTGAGGCGCCGATCCGCCATTTCCTCTCAATACCTTTTGACCGAAAATTGGCTACCACAGCGTAGCCTTCCGGAATGTCTGCAAGCACCTGCCCGGCCGCAAGTGCAATCGCTAGCGAGGTTGTGACTGCGCTGCCCGACCCAATCATAAGCCCGTCGCCTACGAGGTCGATGGCTACTGCAACGTAGATCATCCACATCGCCGATCTGCCGCTCGAGTTCTGCGAACTCATCATCCGCTTTATGAGCACGCCTGAGCCGATGTATGCCAATCCGCCAGCCGCGACAGCCGCGGCAATCCACCAACCCGCAAGATTATCGAGCGCCTCAGGCATCAATTCTATAGCAACAACCCCCATGACAATCCCGGAGGCCACGTGCAGTGCAAGGTTCAAACGCTTTGGCGGCGTTGCTACAAATTCTGCGGCCATTCCCCCAGCGAAATTTCCAAGTCCCGGAAGCAAGGACAGAGTAAGTACTATCCAAAAATCACTCACGAAACCCTCCAGACACAAATGGCTTCTCACAGTGGCAGAAATTAAGAAATGGCGTTTCCGTTCCGCGCACATGATTATTGCTGATTGTATTTTTTCCCTCAGCATCGCTAGAAATGTGCGATTACGCGCGTTGGTCGAGCCGTCGTTGCCGATTAGAAATAGGAGACACTATGGGCGCTGGTCACGACCACGGACACGCAACGTCCAACGCATCGGCGTTGAGCAAGGCGCTGATGTTGACCGGAACATTTTTAATCGTCGAGGTGGTGGCCGGTATCTTGACCGGCAGCCTGGCGCTCATTTCCGATGCCGCTCACATGCTGACCGACACGGCCGGGCTCGCGATTGCTCTCGCCGCCATCAAGGTCGGCGAACGGCCCGCCGACAGCCGACGGACATTCGGCTACCGCCGGTTCGAGATGCTCGCCGCAGCCTTGAACGCGATCCTGCTGTTCGCTGTAGCTGCCTACATTCTGTATGAAGCCTACCAGCGGGTTCTCGCCCCACCTGAAATCCAGTCTTTACCCATGCTCTTGGTGGCGTTCCTCGGCCTTCTCGTGAACCTTGCCGCCATGCGGCTGCTTGCAGGCAACGCGCAGTCGAGCCTAAACGTCAAAGGTGCCTATCTGGAAGTCTGGAGCGACATGCTCGGCTCGATTGGGGTCATGGCCGCTGCAACGATCATCTGGTTCACCGATTGGCGTTGGGTCGATCCGGTGGTTGCTGTGGCAATTGGATTGTGGGTGCTGCCGCGAACGTGGCAGCTCTTTAGCGAGACCATGAACGTTCTGTTGGAAGGCGTGCCCGAAGGCATCGACGTGGTCGCGATCGAAACGGCGTTGCGCGCCGTCCCCGGCGTGAGGGACGTTCACGACCTCCATGTGTGGGCGTTGAGTTCTGAGATGCCATCCTTATCGGTCCACCTCGTGCTCAAGGAGACGCAGGACGCGGAGACAGTTCGCAAAACGGCAGCCGAGCTGCTCGAAGAACGCTTTAGTATAGATCACGTCACGTTGCAGACCGAGCGAACGGACTGCCGAGCCGGGCGCGATAAACACGGGCTGCACTAGGCCAGACTGGAAGGAGCGTTTCCACCAACGGCTTTCGTCAATGCCGTGGATCGATCGGAGCCAGCGCTTCAATAATTCGGCACTCGCCAATGGTGCCGCGACCGCAATGGCGGATGATACTGTCGAGTTCGCGCCGTAGAGCCTTTAAATCGGCCAGTTTGCGATCGACGTCTGCGAGATGGTCGCGCGCGATGACATCGACAGCTTCGCAGGAACGCTGCTTCTGATCCGATAGACTCAGAAGTTCCCTCACCTGCTCCAGGCCAAAACCCAGATCGCGGGCACGACGAATGAAGCTCAGTCGACCGAGATCGCTGTTCCCATAGGCGCGGTAGTTTCCACTCGTCCTATCAGGGGCGGGAAGTAATCCGATGCGCTCGTAATAGCGGATCGTCTCGACCTTGACGCCGGTTGCTTTGGACAAATCGCCGATCGTGAGGACGCCTGAACTCATAGGTGTTGACCCTGTAGTTACTACAGGGTGTAGTGTGATCTCATCATGAGAGAAAGTCCAAAAAACGTGACAGCCGTCGAACGAACCTCAACAAAGATCCACACGCTCAGGATGAGCGTCGAGGGCATGGATTGCGGCGCGTGCGCGCTCAAGATCGAGAACGCCCTGAAGCGTCTCCCCGGCGTTGCCGACATCAACGTCAATTATGGCGCCGAGACGCTGGACCTGAAACACGACGCGGATCGGAGCTCGCGCCAAGCGATAGAGGACAAGATCCGCAGCCTTGGCTACACGCCGCGTCCACTGGCGACTGAGCAGGTCAACTCGACCCATTCGACCGAGCGGGCTGATCGGCCGTGGTGGCAAACGCGCAAGGGGCAACTCGTCCTTGTGAGCGCAGTCCTGCTTGCAGCGGCGGCCACTGTCGCCTGGGTTGCACCCGACCTCTCATTTTACGCTTATCTCTCAGCCGCCGTCATTGGTCTCGTCCCCATAGCGCGCCGCGCGGTCATGGGCGCCATGTCCGGCACGCCCTTCAGCATCGAAACGCTCATGAGCGTAGCGGCGGCCGGAGCCGTTGCCATCGGCGCGACCGAGGAAGCAGCGGTTGTGATTTTCCTTTTTGCCGTAGGCGAGCTTCTGGAGAACGTTGCGGCAGGCCGCGCAAGAGCTGGCATCAAAGCACTAATCGGATTGGTGCCGCGCACCGCCAAAATCGAGCAAGACGGCGAAGTGCGGGAAGTACCCGTCGAACAGTTGCGTGTCGACGACATCGTCGTGGTGCGACCCGGCGACCGGATTCCATCAGACGGAAAAATCATCGAGGGAACCTCGGAACTCGACGAAGCCCCCGTCACAGGCGAATCGGTTCCCGTCCTGAAGACTATAGAGGCGATGGTCTATGCCGGCAGCATTAATGGCAACGGCTTGCTTAGGATATCAATCACCAAGACCGCAGCCGACAACACCATCGCGCGCATCATTCATTTGGTGGAGCAGGCACAGACTTCTAAAGCGCCTACGGCCCGCTTTATCGACCAGTTCGCGGCGTACTATACGCCAGCGTCAATGGTCGCTGCGGCGCTGATCATCATCATACCACCGTTGCTCTTTGGGGCAGACTGGGAAACCTGGATCTACCGCGGTCTCGCTACCCTACTCATTGCCTGCCCCTGCGCGCTTGTAATCTCGACGCCTGCCGCCATTGCCTCCGGTCTCGCGGCGGGGGCCCGCCGCGGGCTTCTCATCAAGGGCGGTGCAGCCTTGGAGACTCTGGGCAAGATCAAGACCGTCGCCTTTGACAAGACCGGCACCTTAACCGTTGGCAAGCCACAGGTGACCGATGTCATTGCAATTGAAGGTGATGGCAATGAGGTGCTGGCGAAAGCTGCCGCCGTCGAGCAAGGGTCCAGCCATCCGCTCGGGTTTGCGATCGTTGCTGCGGCCCGCGCTCGATCTCTCGCCATACCCCAAGCTTATGGGGGCGCATCCGCCGTGCCCGGCAAGGCCGTCGTCGCTCGCCTGAGCGAGGGTTTTGTATCCGTCGGCTCGCCGCGGCACGCAGCTGAGCTCAATCTGTTGCCCCCTTCCTTTGAGGACGCAGTGCAGAGGCATGAGGCCGAAGGCAAGACTGTGGTGATCGTTGCCACGAAAGAGCGCGCGCTCGGCCTTATTGCGCTCCGAGACGAACCGCGCCCCGATGCCGTAGCCGGGATCAGGTGGCTAAAGGCGCTCGGCGTGGACACCATCATGCTGACCGGCGACAACCGGCGCACGGGTCAAGCCATAGCCAGCGCCCTTGGCCTCGATGTACGCGCCGAGCTGTTGCCTGAAGCAAAACTCCAGGCCATTGCTGAACTCAAGACGGTTGGCCCTGTGGCCATGGTGGGCGATGGCATCAATGACGCGCCTGCCCTTGCGGCGGGACCGATGTCGCGCTGGAGACCGCCGATGCAGCCTTGCTCAGCAACCGTGTCACCGGCGTTGCCGAGCTTGTCAGTCTCGCGCGGGCGACGTTGTCCAATATCTGGCAGAATATTGCGCTCGCGCTCGGGCTGAAGGCCGTGTTTCTGGCCACGACACTACTCGGTGTCAGCTCGCTGTGGATGGCCATCCTCGCAGATACAGGGCCACCGTGCTGGTGACCGCGAATGCATTGCGCCTGCTGCGATTTCGTCCGGCAGCGACAGCATCGTCTCAGGAGATCGCATGAGCAGCGCAATGGACACCTTGGCACCGCCCCGCCTGCCACGACTGTTCGGATTGGCGGCGATCCTCATCGCCTTCGTTTTGGATCAAGCCACGAAGTTGATGGCATTAGCGGCGCTTGAGCGTGGGAGCGTCCAATTCGTGCTGCCATTCTTCGATCTGCGTCTCAGTTTTAACCAAGGGGTATCTTTCAGCATGTTCGCTGAGACATTCGCGGGCCGCCCTTTGCTTCTGTCTGGAATTACGCTTGTCATCGTTGCGCTATTTGGATTTCTCCTGATCCGATCAACCACCCGGTGGGAGGCCGCCGCGTTCGGATTGATTATTGGCGGCGCGCTTGGCAACGCTTTGGATCGTATTCGCGTCGGCGCGGTTGTTGATTTCCTCGACTTTCATGTCTGGGATTATCACTGGCCCGCATTCAATCTCGCGGATACGGCAATCGCGGTGGGCGTCATACTCCTGCTTGCCATAACTTATATGGGAAAGCACACGGACAACCCTTCGAAGAGCAACCCATCATGAGAACACAGTCGCGGATTTACCGACGGTCAGCTAGCTGGCCTGCCCGCGCCAACGCTACGTGTACAATCGCTCGCCCTTGATGTTCTGGTAGAGATGCGCAACCAGTTCGCCGTAGCCGTTGTACGGCAGTGTCGCTACGCGGGTCTCGGTTCCAAGGACACGTTCGGTCGCTTGGCTCCAGCGCGGATGCGGAACTTCAGGATTGATATTGGCCCAGAAGCCATACTCGGCAGGCAGGATTTTCTCCCAGAAGCTGACCGGACGATCGGCAACGAACGAAAACCGCGTGATCGATTTGATGTGCTTGAAGCCGTATTTCCATGGCACGGCTAAACGCAACGGCGCGCCGTGCTGCTTGGCCATCGGCTTGCCGTAGGCTCCCGTGGCGATGAACGCCAACTCGTTGGTCGCCTCTTCGATGGTCAATCCTTCAACGTAGGGCCACGGGTTCCAGGTCTGCTTCTGGCCCGGCGCGACAGCAG